>Ga0302276_10000081_pt1 | contig 81943 bp, 72 predicted proteins | sample III_Bog_N2_3_FD_198768 | JGI IMG/M metagenome (GOLD analysis project Ga0302276, IMG submission 198768) | Peat permafrost microbial communities from Stordalen Mire near Abisko, Sweden - III_Bog_N2_3 | ecosystem: Environmental > Terrestrial > Soil > Wetlands > Peat | place: Sweden: Abisko...
GACGTTCCCATGGCCTGCGTCCACGAAACCGTAGGAAACGTCGACGTTCCCATGGCCTGCGTCCACGAAACCGCAGGGAACGTCGACGTTCCCATGGCCTGCGTCCACGAAACCGCAGGGAACGTCGACGTTCCCATGGCCTGCGTCCACGAAACCGTAGGAAACGTCGACGTTCCCATGGCCTGCGTCCACGAAACCGCAGGGAACGTCGACGTTCCGAGGGTCTGCGTTCACGAAACCGTCGGGAGTCTCGACGTGGCCGTGGTCTGACTCCCCGAAAACCTGGGAAGTCTCATGGTTCCGCGCGGTTCCGGCGAGCTCGCTGGCGGTCGCCCGAACAAAAGAACACGCGATCACAGAAATCGACATGGACCCACGGCGGGAATCGGCCCCTCGCCAATAAGAGCATTGAGGGACGAGAACCCAGGCGCATTGCCCGGGGTGGGATTCCTCTTCGTTCAGAAGGATTCACCATGCCAGCTGCAGTAAAGTCGCTCACCACAGCTCAGTACCAGGCGCTCCAGGTCGGAATGCCGAAGTACTGCGCCGCACTGGTCGTCACGATCGCCGGTCAGACCTACACGGTCCCCCAGCTCGTGGCGCTCATCGCCTCCCTGCTCAACGCTTCGCTCGCCGTCGCACCGGCGAAGGGGGCGTGGCTCGCCGCAGCTGCGGCGAACCGGGCAGCGGAGGCGGCAAGCGGCGAGATCGTCAGGGAAGCGAGGGAGGTGGTCGCCTTGATGTTCAAGAACGACCCCCAGACCCTCGGCGACCTCGCGATCGCGCCGAGGAAGTCGCCCAAGCCCTTGTCGGCGGAGGCCCGAGCGGCCGCCAACGCAAAGGGGAAGGCGACACGCATCGCGCGGGGCACCGCCAGCAAGAAGCAGAAGGCGCTGGTGTCGGGGAACGTGACCGGGGTCAACATCGTCCCGATCACGTCCTCGGCAGCCCCCGCGACGGCGGCTCCTGCGCCGGTCGCGAGCGCGAGCGCGAGCGCGAGCGGTAGTACACCGCACGCGTAGACCGCAGAAAGGCGGGCCCGCCCCTGCAGCGTTGCAGGGGCGGGCTCTGTCCCATCCCTCGCCCATCCCTCGCCCATCCCTCGCCCATCACTCGCAGCCGGGAGAGCACCCGATGTCGCAGCTCGCCGCGTCGCAGACGACCCGCCCGGTGCACGAGCCCGCGCCCGTGCACGCGAGGCTGCAGGAGCTCCCGCCGCACGCGATCGACCCGGTGCACGAGCCGGCGCCGATGCACTGGATGACGCAGGCGCTCGCGGCGGTGCAGTCGATCGCGGCGGTGCACGAGCCCGCGCCCGTGCAGGTCACGAGGCAGGGAATGCCCGCGGGACAGGCGACCGGCCCCGTGCAGGTACCCGCCGCGGTGCAGGCGACCCCGCACGTGCCGCTCGGATCGCACGTGCCCAGGCCCGCCTCGGCACACAGAGAGGGGCACGCTCCCGAGGCATCGATGCCCGGATGTCGTGCGTCGCTCGCGTCTCCATCCCTCGGTGCGCCGTCCCTGGCACCGGCCGCATCCGCGTCGTGAGCGTCCTCTTGCCCCGCCGCCCCCGCGTCGTTCGCGTCCACGCGCGAGACGCCCGCCTCGGCGTCCTGTCGGTTCGTGGGGCCCGCCTCGACTTCGACCGGGCCGTCGTTCGCCGCGCCGCCCCCGTCACGAACCGTGGCGTCCGCCTTGGTCGTCGGTCTGGCTGCGTCGACCTGGTCGTAGGCGAGCCCGCCGACGAGCAGCTCGCACCCCGACGTGAGGCACGGCACGAGGAAGAGCAGCGCCCGACCCGTTCCGCTGCGTCTCGCTGGAAGAGAGGTCATGCCCTCCGACCAGCATCGTCCGTGCCGTCGAGCTTCTCGGCGCGAATCGCGGTCTCAGGCTCCGGCGGTCGCGCTTCCGCCACACATCGATCGCGCTCGCGCGCCGCCCTAGGCCGCGACGTGGGCCTTGCTCTCGAGCGCTTCGAGCAGTCGCTCCAGCGCCGCCGAGGTCTCGTTCGCGAGCTTCTTCGGCACCGACTTCGTCTCGGGGAGCAGGTCGCGGAGGCGCGAGGCCGCCGCCTTGAGCGTCGCCATGTCGCGGGCCGCGCGGTCGGTCTCCGAGATGGGGAAGACGACGTCCTTGTACTCGCGCGACACGGCGGACAGCGGCGCGCCGTCGGCGAGGACCTTGCGAGTCAGCTGCTGGACGACGTCGGGCGTCGCGTCCTCCGACTCCTCCGCGCGGCGCAGGAAGTCGACCGCCTGGTAGCTCGGGATGGGCGAGGCGATGCCGTCGCGCGCGAGCACCTCGGGGGCGCGCTTCTGGAGGAAGCTGAACGAGCCCGTGAGCTTGTCGACGGTCTCGGGCCGGAGGTGCAGCTCGAGCTTCGTGTACTGCTCGAACGTCTCGAACCCCCAGCGCTTCCAGGTCGCGCTGCGCCGGATCTTCGTCAGCGCCTCGGCCAGCTCGAGCCAGCTCGACTTGAACAGCCGCGCGGTCTTGATCATCTCGGCGCGCTCCGGGTCGCGCTGCGCGTGCGCTTCTTCGGCGGCGGCGAGGGTGGCGTCGGTCTTCGTCTTCATCGCTCTTCCGTTACGGAATCGGGACGGGCGCCGCAAGAGGGGACGGGACGGATGGAGTCATCTGCGCGAAGTCGCGTTGTGGGCGTGGGACGGGCGACGTCCCCGCGGGGGTCGCGCCGTCGCGACCGTCGCGACAGGGTCCGCGCCTGCGGAGAACCGGTAGCGACCGGGCTGCGCCTCGAGGGCCCTCCCCTTCCGCGCGAGCGACGCGTACGCCTCGCGCGACACCAGGCGATCCTCGTGCACCAGCGACCCCCAGATGCCCGCATCGCGCGACTCGGCCTCGGAGGCGCGCTCCAGGGCGAACTTGACCGGAGCCTCGAACGGCTCGGCCCCGAGCACGCGACCGCGCACGCCGCCCGTCACTCGCGCGCGATCGCGGAAGACGCTCGCGCCGAAGCGCGCGTAGTGAAGCAGCGTGTGCGCGGTCGACACGGCCCCCGCCCACGGGTACGGGCGCAGCCTCCACCCACGCGACAGCGACGAGAGCTCGTCGTTCACGACCTCCCGGTCGTCCTCGTCCTTCCATACGGTCAGCGGCTCGAAGAAGAGCGACAGCCCGAGGCGATCTCCCTCGAGCTGCCACACCTCGCGCATGCCGAACTTCGACGGCTCCTGCGCGACGAGCGAGCCGTGCGTCAGCCCGAACTCGCCGACGATGTAGACCGCGATGCGGTCGCGCCGATCGTGGAGGAAGCGGAGGGTGTCGAGCGCCTCGTCGCGCGTCTCGGTCGGGAAGTCGGTGAAGCACATCGCCTCGGCCGCGACGCCGGCGGACGACAGCCGGTCGATGACGTCGGACACGACCGCGACGGGCGCCCCCTTGTCGATGAGCGCGAGGACCCGCTCGTTCCCCGACTCGACGCCGAGCGCGCAGGCCACGGCGCCCGCCTTCCGGAGCGTCTCCGCGCGCGCGGGGGTGAGGTACTTCTCGGGCTTGAGGTCCGTCCCCCACGAGAGCTCGAGGTCCGAGGCGATGAGCGCCTCCGCGAGCTTGACGAGGGTCTTCGGGGCGACCGAGTCCTGCGAGAAGTAGAAGTGCTTGGTGCCGTGCTTCGCGGAGAGGGCGCGGAGGTGCTCGATCATCGCGGGGACCTCGCGCTCGCGATACTGAGCGGTGCCGACCTCGGCGAGGCCGTAGTGGCAGAAGGTGCACTTCCCCCAGTAGCAGCCGCGCGTCGGGTCGTACGGGAGCGTGACGCGCGGCGAGAGGTAGCGTTCGAGCGGCAGCCCCTCGAAGTCGGGCGCGGGGAGGGCGCGGAGGTCCTCCATCCCGTGGCCGGCGAGGAACCTGGCGCCGAGCAGCGGATCCCTGAGCACGAGGTTCGGGATCGTCCGGAGCGTCGCGCCGTCACGGAGCGCCTCCCAGAGCCGGAGCAGCGTGTGCTCCCCCTCGTAGACGACCGCCGAGTCGAACGGCCCGAGGGCCTCGGCAAGCGCTGTCCCGCGGAGCCGGATCATCATCTGCGTGAGGCCGGGACCGCCCGCCGTCAGGTGGACGTCGGGGAGCGCGCGCTTGATCTTCCAGGCGAAGGCGTACGCGGGCTGGAGCTGGCCGGGGAAGCAGACCGAGACGCCGATGACCTTGGCGTTCGCGGCGCGAAGCCGCGGGATCAGAGTGTCCGCGACGTAGTCGTCGAACGGGTCGTGCTCGGGGGCGGCCATTCGCTGGATCTCCTCCTGGGAGAGCAGTCCGAACGGAGTGCGGTAGGCGGTGAAGTCGAGGTGGAGCGGGTGATGCGCGGCGGAGATGGCGCGGAGCGCGGCGTCGATCGTGCGGGTCGCGGAGTCGTAGCTCTTCTCGTCGAAGAAGCGGGCCTCGTCGCGCAGGATGGCCTTGGCCTCTGCGATGCCGCGGGGGACGGACTGCGCGTCGCCGCGCGCGCGCTGGAGGGCGACGTAGCGGAGCTGCTCTTCGTGCGAGAGCCGCGCCCCCTGCTCGAGCGTGCGGATCGAGTCTTCGACGCGCGCCGCGATGCGAGCCATCGGCTCCGGTTCGAGCAGCGCGTCGAAGGCCTCGAGGTTGGCGTCGATGGGGATGACGGGGACGCCGTTCGCGCGAAGGAACCCCGTGAGCATCGGCACCGCGAGATACGGCGCGGTCGGGTCACACGTCGGCGGATACACGAGCGCGACGGTCATGTTGGGCGCAACTCTACCCTAACTCTACCCTTGAGGCGCCTTCCGAGGGTATTCTGCGCCACGGATTCTCACGGAAGGAAGGAGGTCGGCGCTTCGCCGGCCGACGCCGTGAGAATCGGTCGGACAAGACATGAACACAGCATCAGTACCCTTCGAGCTGACCGACCCGACGCAGGTGCCTACGTACGGCGACGGCCCGCTGTCGCGCTGGTGCAAGGGCGCGCTCTACGACCCGCGCGACGAGGTGTTCGTCCGGCTGACGCTGAAGGTCATCGTGATCATGGGCCTCTCGATGATCGGCCTCTACCGCTACTTCCACTGGGGCCTCGTGCCGGTGTACCTGGCGATCTGGGGCTGGAACGTGCCGCCCGTCATCCTGATGCTGCACTGCACGATGCATCGCCCGTTCATCCGCAAGCCGAAGTGGCTCGATCGCGCGCATCCGTACGTGATGACGTTCTTCTTCGGGATGCCGACCGGCTACGCGCAGCACCACATGGGGATGCACCACGTGGAGGACAACATGGGGGAGGACCTCTCCTCGACCCTCCACTACCGGCGCGACAGCTTCGCGAACTTCCTCGTCTACTTCTTCCGCTTCTTCTTCCTCATCCTCGTCGAGCTGACGCAGTACCTGCTCCGGAAGAAGCGCACGGCGATGGCACGCAAGGCGCTCGTCGGCGAGTTCGCTCACTGGACCCTCATCGCCGCGTCGATGGCGCTCAGCTGGCGCTTCGGGCTGGTCGCGTTCCTGCTCCCGTACGTGACGGTGCGCTTCATGATGATGGTCGGCAACTGGGGCCAGCACGCGTTCGTCAACACGGCGCGGAAGAACGACGGGCTCTCGAACTCGATCACCTGCATCAACAGCGGCTACAACCGGCGCGCCTTCAACGACGGCTACCACATCGGCCACCACCTGAAGGCCAACCGCCACTGGACGGAGCTGCCCAAGGATCTCATCGACAGCCGCGAGCTCTACGTCCGCGCCGGGGCGATCGTGTTCGAGGGGATCGACTTCTTCCTCGTGTCGGTCTTGCTCTGGTCTGGCCAGTGGAAGTTCCTGGCGAAGCGCTTCGTGCGGCTCGACGGGCAGCCGCGCAGCGACGAGGACGTCATCGCGATGCTCCAGTCACGCGTGGCCCCGGTGCGCGAAGAAGAGTGGGCGCTCGCGACCGCCTCCTAGCCCTCGGGGGAGGGGCGGCGAAGAACGCCGCGCTTCGTCACATGAAGCCTTCGGTGCGTACCGTGACCTTGATCGTGCCGAAGTCCCCGGGACCGCTGTACTGGTCCTGCACGAAGATGTAGACCGACCCTCCCTTGGGGATGAGGATGTCGTTGCCGTCGGTGAGCATGAGCCCGCCGTAGTTCCCGAGGCACGAGGTCGGGTCGGTCATGTCGTCGCACGTGTCCGTGACCGTGTTCGTGCACTTCTTGTAGGAGGCGGTGTTCGTCGGCGCGGTGGTGTACGACGTGATCGCGGTGTCGAGCACCGGGCCGCCCGGGTCCTGAGATGTCCACACCGAGATGTCGACGGTCTTCGTGGTCGACGAGTTGGTGACCGTGACGATGCCGAACGCTCCGGTCTGACTCGCCAGCGGCGCCCCCCCGAACGTGCAGTCCGCGGGGAGCAGCGTCTCTCCGCCGCCGACGAGCGGCGCCTCGTTGTTCATGCTGAAGTTGACGAACGTACTGACGAGGCCAGCGGAAACCGACGAGGTCACCAGCGTCGAGGGAGGCGCCGAGCACGTCGCCGACGCGTCCCACGCGCAGGTGGAGCCGCAGGTCTCGGTTTTCCCGCCGATGCCGGCGTCAGTCGCGCACGCGGGCAGCACGGTGAACTCGACGCTCCCGGGGACGCAGCCGCCAGGCACCTGACCCTCGCAGTTCGTGGCGCCCATCTCGCAGTCCGGCTCGCAGATCACCGTCTGGGTGCCGCACGCTCCGCAAATCTGTGTCGTCTGCGTACCCGGCAAGCAGCCGCCGTCGATCTCGCCGGTGCACGAGCTCCACTCGCTCCAGACGTAGGCGGGGGTCTTCGCGTCCTTCGCCGCATCCTTCGGGGCACCCGCATCGTGGAGCGCGCCGCTGTCATGCTCAGCGTCGTGCTCGGCATCGTGCTCCGCGTCATGCTGGGCATCGTGCTCGGCGTCCGCGGAGCCGTCGTGCCCCGGAGCACCGTCCACCTCACCATCGAAATGAGCATCGCCGGGCTCGCCGGCGTCCACGTGGTGACCCGCATCGACCCCCGCGTCCACGCCGGAGTCCACCCCGGCGTCGAACGGGACGCCGCCGTCCGGTCGCACGATGCACTTGCTCGTCTGCATGCCGCAGCGCCCGCACGCTTGCGCCTGCACCGCGCCGAGCGTCGTACAGGCCGTACCGGGGTTTCCGTAGAAGAGGAGGCCCGCGTCGAAGCCCGCGTCGTTGGACGGAAAGCTCGAGTCCCCGACGGTGACCGTGCCGTCGAACGGAGGCACGAAGCTGTCGAAGCCGAAGGTCGAGTCCATCCCCGAGTCGTGGTGCGGCGGGGGTGGCGGCACCGTGACGTCGTGGTGCGACGCTTCGGGGGCGGCATCCGCGCCGAAGATGATCTCGGGGCCGTCCGCCGTGGCGCAGCCCGGACCCATGGCGCTACCCATGACGGCGTAGACGACGAGGGGAGTGAGTGACCCTACGGAGGCCAGCGAGAGACGCGCTCTAAGGTTTCGCATGCGGGATGGTTCCTCGAAGATCTCAGTGGAAGCAGAGCGCGTTGGCGTTCGCGGGCTCGAGACCGCCGGTCGTGAGCAGGATCTGCGAGGAAGCGCCGTCGAGCGCGTAGTCGTCGACACAGAACGCATTCGACCCGTCACGCATGGGGTCGGGCTTCGTCGACTGCGTGGGCGCCACCGTGCACGTGAGGCCTGCGCCGGTCACCTGGGTGGTGACGAGGCCGACTTTCCACATGTCGCCCATCGAATCCGCTCCCTGAGAGATCAGCTGCGGGTAGTTGGCGCCCGCCGTCGTCGGGTCGTACCCGGCCGAGAGGACGCGGACGCCGTCGCAGTAGACGTTCACGTGCGCATGCACGGGGACTGGCGGCGTCGCGTTCTGAGTGTAGAAGCGGAGCCCGACGGCGAACCGGTCGTTGTTCGCGGGGTGGTCGACGTTGATGTTCTCGGGCCCGCAGTAGCCGCCGTCGCCGAGCAGGTCCATGCCGGTGTTCGGATTGGTGATGGTCGAGTCGCACGCTCCCGAGAGGCCATTCGCGTCGCGGTCGAGGCGCGGGTTGCCGCACGTGGACCCCGTCGACTGCGAGCCCCAGCCCGTGCAGGCGGAGGCCGGCGAGTCCGCATAGCCCCAGTTGGTGGTGTCAGTGCTCCCTCCGAAGCCGCCGGTGGCGTAGCAGTCCGCGTAGAAGCAGTCCTCGTTTGCCATCATGCATGCGGGCGGGAGGTCGCTCCAGCCGCGGGACGTCGCGCACTGGGAGAAGTCGTTCACCTTCGCCATGTGCAGGTCGAGGTCATCGCCTTGACCCTCGGTATCCCAGCACCCTTCGGCGCGGACGCCAGGGGCGAGCACCTGGACTTTGACCGAGCACGTGTACGGCGTGCCGTTCAGCGTCCACGAAGCCGCGAGCAGGTAGTCGCCGCTGAGCGAGAACGCGGGGTAGACCGACGTCGTCACGGCAGGCGCCATCGCGACGATGCCGTGCTCGTTCCCGGCCGTGCCGAGCGTGTTGCTCTGCGTGCCGATCGGATCGCCGGTGGCGTTCGAGCTCGCGTAGATGCCGAAGCTCGGGTGCGGCAGGATGTTGTCGCAGTCTCCCCCGGTGAGCGTCCACTTCCAGTCGGTCGCCTTGGCGACGTCGGAGGCTTTGACGAACCACGGTGCGGCGTTCACCTCGAGCGGCAGCGCGGACGGCGGCGGATAGGGGATCGTCGTGAGCGGAGCCGTGGGGCACTGGATCACGCCGGGATTGCACGCGCAGTTCTCGTTCGCGGTCGCGCCGTCGCAGTTGAAGTCACCAGGGGAGCAGAAGTCGCTCGCATAGGGGGGCTGCGCGCCGCGGCACTGCCCGTTCCACGTCGGGCTGGATTCGCCGTGCTGCGAGCAGGCGACCGTGCCCTTCGAGTTCTGCGCGCACCAGCCGATGGGAAGGCCGTCGACCGTCTGCGTGGCGGGGAGCAGGTAGCAGGTCTTGGTCGTACCGACGGCGTTGCACGAGCACCCTTCGTCGACGAGGCCGTTGCAGTTGTCGTCGAACCCGTTGCCGCCGCTTCCGTTCGCCGGGAACGGAGCGGGCGGGTCATGGTGCCCGTCACACTCGTTGTTGTCGTCGGCTCCTGCCGGAAAGATGATGCAGACGTGCTGGAGCGGAGGAGGTCCCGAGACGGCCGCGTCCGGGTTGCACGCGGCGTCGGTGTTGACGTCGAAGCTCACGTCGGGACGAGCGTCGTTGAACCCGGCCTCGGTGGTCACCGACGAGTCGGGCACCTTGACGTCCGGCGTTCCGAGCTTGATCGGTCCGTCCTTCCCGGCGTCATGCGTGCCGACGGTCACGTCGCGCCCGCCGTCAGCTCCGGGGGCGGAGACGTCCGACGTCCCCGGCGCGTCCATGCCGGAGTCCACAGTAAACATCGACGGGGTCGACGAAGAGCAGCCCGGGTTGGCGGCGGTCATGACGATACCGGCGACCACGAACGTCGCCGTCACAAGGCGGGAAGCACGCATGAATCCTCGAAGAGCGGCCGAGAAGCACCGGACGCAGGTGTCACCACTGTAGCTCAGTTTCAGGCTCCGCGGACCGTCCTTCCGCCCGCGGACCTACATGGTCTGCGCGAGGCACCCGTCCACTCGAGGTCCGCACGGAGGAACGGGCGTGCGATTCCGCTCCCTCCGTGAACGCGTCCCGTCATTTGTTTCGTGTCGTGCGGCGTTCGAGGAGCACCGGGGCGAACTGGACCGCGACGATGGTGAGGGTCAGCCCGACGAGGAGGAGGCTGATGCCGATCAGCATCTTGGAGAAGAGCACCCGACGCCCCTCGCGGCGCTCTTCGTCCTCGTCGACGCAGTCCGAGCAAATGTAGCCGTCGCCCGACTTCTTGCGGAACGTGTCGAGGGCCACGTCGGCGCCGCACCGCCTGCAGGTCTTCGAGCCCGCGGGGAGCTCGCGCGCCTTCCGGATGCCGCCGAGCCACTCGGAGACGACGGGCTGTGCGGCAACCTCCACCCCGCCGGTCGTGGACGCCTCGGCGGTCGGGATGGCGTGGCTCCGCGGAACGCCCCCACCGGAGCGCTCGGAGGTGCCAGTCCACTCCTTCCCAAGCGCGACGACAGGGCGCGCGCACTGCGGGCACGCGAACGCTCGGTCCGACACCATGTGCCCGCAATCTTCGCAAACCGTCAGCGCCATCGTCGTCTCACTGGCCCTTGTTTGGCCGGCGCCGGCAGAATAGCAAGCGCCGCGACGGTCTGCGCTTCCGTCGCACTTGAGCTAGCGCCGCAGAGAACTGACCACGAGCTTGCGGAGAACGGCCTCCTCGGCAAGCCCTTCCCCGGCGCGATTGACCAGCCCGTCGGGGTCGTGAGCGAGATCGATGAGGACGGCGGTGTCGGTATCGGCCTCGTAGAAGTACATCCACGGAAAGGACACCACGCCGAAGTCGGAGCACAACGGAAGCTCGTAGAACGGGGAATAGCTCGAGTTCTCGAACGGTGCCTGGTCCAACGGCCATGGACGGGCCTCCGTCACGTGTCGAAGGTCACGGCCGACGAGATCGGGCGTCGCGATACCGGCCGCCGCGAGGACCGTCGCGGCGATGTCGAGGTGCCCGACCGTCGCGTCGACACGACGGCCGGCCGTCGCGGGATCGCGGAGCACGAGCGGAATCGCCTGGACGCGCGCGCTGGGGATCCCGTGAGACACGAGGCCGCCCTCGCCGAGGCCTTCCCCGTGGTCTGCCGTGACGATGACGACCGTGTTCGTCCATCGTCGTGAGCGTTCGAGCCCCTCGAAGAAGCGGCCCATCTGAGCGTCCACGAAGGCCACCTGTTTGTCGTAGCCGGAACGCAGCTTGCGGCTCTCGAGCGGGTACTCGTGCGGCTCCGCCATGTACAGCCAGAGGAACGATGGCGCGTCGGGCGGAGCGACCCACTCGAGCGCGTCAGTGAAGACCCCGTCGGCGGAGAGGTAGGTGTTCCGCGGCTCGTCCCAGTCGTCGATGCTGTCGAACCCGAGGCCGATGGACGGCAGGAAACGCGTGAACTGGTTGCCGAGGATCGCGTGCGTCGTGTAGCCGATGCGACCGAGCCGCGCGGCGAGCGTCGCCACGTCGGTCCGGAGCACCGCTCGCCCCGAGTTCGGCGAGCCCGGGACGTGCGGCACGTGGAGCTCGCCGCGACCCGTGAGGAGCTGCGTGAATGCGCTGACGGTCTGCGGCGCCGACGCGAAGGCGTGGGTGAAAAGCGTCCCCTGCGACGCAAAGCGCGCCAGCGCCGGCATCAGCGTCGTCGCGCCGTCGTTCGGGACCAGGCGGTCGGCACGAAGCGTGTCGATCGTGATCAGAACGATGTCCGCCGCGCTCGCGCGGGAGACGGGCGAGAGACGCACAGGCGGCTCGGGCGCCGCCGCGAGCTGCAGGTGGACCTGCTGCGCGATGCCGTCGTGCACCGCCGCGCGTACCTCGGCGAGCTGCGCGTCGCCGTGCAAGACAGGGAGCTCCTCGAGCACCCGCGACGGGAACGTGCGGCCAAGCCGATGGATGTACTGCGCGCCGGGAGACACTCCTTTGATCACGACGAACGACGTCTCCGCGACGCACGCGACGACGAGCGCGACGCTCAGCCATGCGGGTACTCGAAATCTACCGAGAGCGACGATGAGGAACGGCAAGAGACCGCCCTCCGCGATCGCGAGCGAGTACGTCAGCTGCGCCGCGGAGTCCCTCACGGCCATCAGGAGTGTCACTGCGACGACGACCGCCGCACCGGCAGCGCCGAGGGCACGGAGGCGAGCGGACCCTGCGCCGGAGGCGCGCTCGGCCGCGACACGGAGCGCCGTGTAGACAGGACGGGTCAGCGCGGGAGCCACGAGGCCGGCGAGCATCGCGATCGTCACCGCGCGCATCGGGCGCGCTCGGAGCGACGCGAGCTCGTAGAACGCGACGCCGAGCACCAGGGCGAGCGTGGCCATGTAGAACGTCCACACGAGGAAGCCGAGGACTGGCGAGAGCGCCGTCGAGCCGGCAGCGGCGGTCGAACGTCGGCGCGACTGGAGCCCCGAGACGACCGTGTTGCTGCCGTAGATCAGTGCGCCGAGGGAGATCCCGCCGCCGCAGTAGATCGCCGTCGCGAGCGAGAGCGCAGGGATGCCGGCAGCGGCGTGCGGAAGGACGCCGCGGAGGTACAGATACAGCCCCTCGACAGCGGTCGCGCCGAGGCCACCGGCCGCCCCGGCGGCCAGCAGCCGTGCGAGGTCGAGTCGAGGGGTCGGGTCGCTCACCGATCGCCCGACCTTTTTCTACGCATGACCTCGACACGACCGCGCATTCGAGCCGCGAACTCTATAGACATCTCGACGCCGGGCAACGGGTTCGCGTCGAGCGTCGTTCACTCCGTCCCGCTGGTCGCGCCGGGCGGCCGAGCGCTCGCGAGCTTCACGGACGCGCTGCGTGGTATTCGTCACCGATGTTTCATCGCGCGCGGCGACCGGCAGGCTGGGCCCTCCTCTTCGTCGGTTGCGCCAGCAACGCTTCTTCGGCGCATGATGCGTCGACCTCGGGCCCCGGCTTTCACGAAGGGCAGACCGAGGGCGGCCTCCATCCCGCCGACGCATCGATCGGAGCTCGGGACGTTGCCGCGAACCGCGACGTCGGCTCGCCGCATCCAGATAGCGGGACTCTCACACACTCCGACGCGGCGCGCGCAATCGACGCCGGCCCCTGCGCGCAGTGCGCTCGCGACTGGACGACCTACCCCGCGATCGCGCAGGTGGATGGTGTCAGCGAGCTCTGGGTCGTGAGCGATATCCACGCCGACTACATCTCGGCCACGAAGCTGCTGGCGGCGGCGAAGATTCTGGAGAGCGTCCCGACCACGCCTTCGGCGGCACTGTGGGGCGCGGGATCGGCAACGCTCGTGATCGTCGGCGACATGATCGACAAGGGGCCCGATGCCCCCGACGTGCTCGAGCTCGTCATCGCGCTCCAGGCGTCCGCAGCGGCGAGCGGCGGGCGGGTCGTCGCGACGATGGGCAATCATGAGGCGGAGTTCCTCGCGGACCCGGAGAACTCGAAGGCGTCGGGAGCGAACGGGCTCGATCCGCAGCTCACTTCGCTCGGTCTCACGCCGGACGCGACCGCGGCGGGCGGCGATGCGATCGGTGCGTTCATCAGGCACCTCCCGTTCGCCGCGCGAGTCGACGACTGGTTCTTCGTCCACGGCGGAGACACAGGCGGCGAAACGCTCGCGCAGCTCTCGAGCGATCTCGAGTCGGGCGTCGACGCGATGGGCTTCGGCGCCCCGATCCTCTCGGCGACGAGCTCGCTCCTCGAGGCGCGGCTCCAGAGCTCGCCGCCGCAGTGGTGGGACGCGACGAGCGACCCGACCACGCTGCTCACTTCCTGGACCGCGGCGCTCTCCGCCAAGCACCTCGTGATGGGCCACCAGCCCGGCGCGGTGGGCATCACCGGCGGAACGAACCGGGCGCAAGACGAGATGGCCGCCGAGTACGGCGGCCTCCTCTTCCTCATCGATACGGGGATGAGCGTCGACGTCGACAACACCGGCGGCGCGCTCCTCCACGTCACGAACGTGGGGCAGGCGAGCGTCGCGTGGGAAGAGGTCCTCCCGAGCGGGTCGACGAAGAGTCTGTAGTCTCCGTAGACGTACGCGCGCCCTCAGCTCGCGAGCGTCCCCTCCACCTCGAGCTGGATGTCGACCTTCTCGCTGATCGCGACGCCGCCGGCCTCGAGGACCATGTTGAAGGCCACGCCGAAGTCCTTGCGGTTGACGCTCGTGTGCCCCGAGAAACCGACACGCTCCCGACCCTGGGGATCCTTCGCGCGGCCGCCGTACTCGACGTCGAGCACCACGGACTTCGTCACGCCGCGCAGCGTGAGGTCACCAGTGACCTTGAACTGATTCTTCTCGCCTGACACCGACGTGCTCTTGAATGTGATGTGCGGAAATTTCTCGGCGTCGAAGAAGTCGCCCGTCCGGAGGTGTCCGTCGCGCTGCGCATCGCGTGTATCGACGCTCGCGACCTCGATCTGCGTCTCGACGTGTGAGGCTGATGGGTTCGACTCGTCGAAGGCGAACGTGCCGTTCCACTTCGTGAACTGACCGTGGACCTTCGACACCATGAGGTGCCGGACGGTGAAGCCGACGGTCGAGTGAATGACGTCGATGTTCCATTTTTCGAGAGCCATGATCCATCCTTTCGGTTTGTCGCTTCCGCAAAGGAAGCGAGACAGTTGAGCGTTCGATGATCGATGAGCGTCAACGGTTGCGGTCGAAGCGAGCGCGCGGCGACTTGCCCGCGCTCGAGCCGAACCCTAGAACTCGCCCGGCCCGATGACAGTAGAACGAAAGCTTCCGACGAGCCGACTGTCACGCTTCGCCCGCTTGGCTGCCACGGGGGTTCGCACTGGCGCGGGTCTGGTCTTCGATCGCGACGGGAGCGGCGCCGCGCGGCAAGCGGCCGAAGCGCTGGGGACGCTGCGCGGGTTGGCGGCGAAGATCGGGCAGATGGCGAGCTACGTGGACGGCGTGGTCCCCGAGGAGCACCGTCAGGCGTACGAGACGGCGCTGTCCACGCTGCTCGCCCAGGCGCCCACGTCGTCTCCCGCCTCGATCCGCGCTGCAGTCCATGACGCGCTCGGGAGCCCCGTCGACGTGGTGTTCGCGGAGTGGGACGACGCTCCGCTCGCGAGCGCTTCGATAGGTCAGGTCCATCGCGCGACGATGCACGACGGGCGCGAGGTGGCCGTCAAGGTTCAGCACCCGGGTATACACCGCGCCGTCGAGAGCGACCTGTCGAGCGCGTCGGTCCTCGAGGCGCTCGGCGCGCTGGGAGGCGGCCGCCGCTTCCAGACGAGGGACATGCTCGCGGTGATCAAGGCGCGGTTCCGCGAGGAGCTCGACTACGCGCTCGAGGCCGAGCGCATCGGTCACTTCGCCAGAGTCCACGCGGGCGATCCGAGGATACGCATTCCCGTGCTCGTCACGACCCTCTCCGGGAAGCGCGTCCTCACGACCGAGCTCGTCCGAGGCATGCCCTTCGAGGAGGCCTGTCGCGCGACCGAGGACCTCCGCCGCACGTGGGCGGAGACGCTCTGGCGCTTCGTCTTCAAGGGGAACCTCGTTGGCGGGCATTTCAACGCGGACCCGCACCCCGGCAACTACATCTTCCACGACGACGGGAGCGTCACCTTCCTCGATTACGGCTGTGTGCAGGCCATCGACCCCGCCCGTCAGCGCTGGGTGCGCGTGATGCATCGCGCGGCGATCGAGCGCGACGAAACGACCTTTCGCAGCGCTGTTCGGGGCATGATCGGCTCGAAGCCCGGCGCGCTCGAGGCATTGGCTATCGACTACACACGGAGCTGCTTCGACCCCCTCTTCGAGTCGCCGCACCGCGTGACCCGCGCATACGCCGCGAGCCTCGTCGACGGGATGAAGGAGATGGCGATCAAGAGCAGGAAGCTCGACGAGAGCGAGTTCTTCACGATGCCGCCCGACATGGTCTTCATCAATCGGCTGCAGTTCGGCTTCTACTCCGTCCTCGCACGGATGGACGTCGAGGTCGACTATGCCGCCGTCGAGGCGGCATTCTTGCGAGACGTGCCGGAACCGTGAGCTGAGTACGTAGCTCGCACGGCGGCGTGAGCTACGCGGCCTGCGGCGTGCGCCGTTCGTCGCCGAGCTCGTAGTCGCGGATGATTTTCTCGGTCTTCGCTTCGCTCAGCCGGTTGAGCAGTCGCTTGGCCTCGTGGTTGTCGCGGAGCGTCTTCGCGAGCGAGAGAGATGAGCCGACGCTGAAGATCAACCCCATCGCGAGGAACGCGCGCACCCAAGCATCGACCGCGAGGTAAGCAATCCCGATCCCGGTCATCCCCACCGACAGGGCGAACGACGCCCAGACCTGGAAGATCCATGCGGCCGTATCCTTCTGCACATCTTCGTTGCGAATCATGTCTCTGTCATCCGGCTCTCTCGGCGTCGGACGGCGCAGCGGCGCCTCGTTTCTCCGGCGAGAGCTCGACGCTCCTCGGCCGCCACGTCAAGCAAGACATGGGCTAGGGAGTGTGTGGGTGCTGGCTCGCTCGATTCGCGAGAATCCGGGGGGACGTCGCGCTCGCGCTGTGCATCGAACGTACAGTCGCCATACATTCGCTGAATGCTCTCCGTCGAGGACCGCGCCTTCTTCACCCTCGTGTCCGAGGCCGCCTTCACCAATCCGTTCGGAGACGCTCGCGCACGCCTGGACCAGACGATCGCGCGGGACGCGCACTCCGCGAAGCGTCACGCGACCATCGCCGACACGCTGCGCACGGTGTCCAGTCGCCTCGCGCAGCTCGGACGCTTCGACCTCTCGCGGTTGCCGGACGACGATCGTCGGCTGCTCGAGGACGCCGTGCTCTTCGACGTCTTCCACGCGGCCATCGGGCGGCTCGACGCGCTCATTCAGGAGCAACGAGCGGCAGGCGACGCGCCGGTCCAGGTCCCGTTCTCGCGCGAGGTCATCAAGGCCCTGGTCGACGCGGGGTTCTCCGCCTCGGAGGGAGTTCGCTACTTTGCACTCTTCTTCCAGCTCCGCCGCGCGTTCCTCTTCATCGACGAGTCTCTCCCTGGCGCGAGCGCCTCGATGCAGCGGTTCCGGGAGCGCCTGTGGTGTAACCTCTTCACCCACGACGCGCGCCTCTATGCGCGCACGCTCGGGCGAAGGATGGAGGACTTCTCGACCTTCATCATCGGCGAGACGGGGACCGGCAAGGGCACGGCCGCCGCAGCGATCGGACGGGCCGCGTTCATCCCCTTCGACGAGAAGACCGAGCGCTTCGCCGCCAGCTTCGAGAAGGGCTTCGTCAGCATCAACCTGTCGCAGTTCCCCGAGACGCTCATCGAGTCCGAGCTCTTCGGCCACACGCGCGGCGCGTTCACCGGCGCGGCCACCGCGCACGAGGGGCTCTTCTCCCGCTGCAGCGCGTACGGTGCCGTCTTCCTCGACGAGATCGGCGAGGCGAGCCCGCCCGTACAGGTCAAGCTGCTCCGCGTGCTTCAAGAGCGTGCCTTCTCCCCGGTGGGCGGCCACGATATTCTCCGCTTCAGGGGGCGAGTCGTCGCCGCCACGAATCGGACCCTCGGCGAGCTTCGCCGAGGGTCGTTCCGCGACGACTTCTACTACCGGCTCTGCTCCGATGTGATCGTCGTCCCGACCCTTCGCGAGCGCCTCGCGGAGGAGCCGCGCGAGCTTGGCGCGCTGGTCCGGGTGATTCTGCGCCGTATCGTGGGTGACGCCGTCACTTCTCAGCCAACGGAATTCTCGGTGCGAACGTCGACGCAGCGCCTTCCACCTTCCGTGAACTCCGAGCGCGACGCCGAGGAGCACGTCATCGAAGTCGTCGGAGCCATCGAGCGCGACGTCGGCGCCGCGTACGCATGGCCGGGAAACGTGCGGGAGCTCGAGCAGGGGGTCCGGCGCGTCCTGCTGACAGGCCACTACGAAGGGGACACGAGCGCTCGCGCGGGTGCGGCCACGGATGACTTCGAGCTTCTCGACCTCGTCGGCGACACGACGGTGAAGGGACTCACAGCGCGCTACTGCCGTGCGCTCTACGCAAGGCACGGGAGCTACGAAGAGGTCGCCCGGCGTACGGGGCTCGACCGGCGCACGGTCAAGGCCCACGTCGGGCGTGCCGTCGAGGTCCCGCGATGAGCCGACGCGGCCGCGCGGACTACGCCGAAGCCCTGGAGATCCGGACGCTGGACGGGCGCGGGCTCGGCGCGGAGCTCAGGGAGCCCATGGGACGACGGGTGCTCGGGACGGCGGTGTTCGCGCACCCGATGTTCGCGAACAAATCGGTCTTCTCGCGGCCGCGCGGCGCAGGCGTGGCACAGCTCTTCTTCGATGCCGGGTGGCGGACGCTCGCGTTCGACTTCCGCGGTCACGGGGGCAGCACCTTTCACGGGAAGTCGACCACGCCCGAGCACGCGCCTTGGGGCTACGACGACCTCGTTCGAATCGATCTCCCCAGCGTGACGCAGGCAGCACGGGCCCGCTGGCCACGGTCGCGGCTCGTCGTCGTCGGCCACTCGCTCGGCGGCCACGTCGCGCTTGCGTCGCTGGGAGCCGGTATGCTCGATGCGGACGCCCTCGTCGTCGCCGCCGCGAACGTCTGGATGCGTCGCATCGAAGCCTCGCGCCGTGTCTGGCTGGTGAAGCTCGCGACGATTTCAGGGATGGCGGCGCTCGCAAATCGCCACCGCTACTTCCCCGCCCGCGCGCTCCGTCTCGGGACGGACGACGAGGCGGCGCCGTATATCGAGGATCTCGCGAGGTTCGCGCTTCGGGGGGCCTGGACGAGCCGAGACGGTCTGGTCGACTACGAGGCTGCGCTCGCTCACATCGTCGCGCCCACGTTCTCTCTCACGAGCGCTGGAGACAAGCTCTACTGCCGAACCGAGTCATGTACGCAGCTGCTCTCGAGGATGAGCGCCTGCACCCAGCACTGTGTCTCGACGGACGACCACGGCATCGCACCTCCGGGCCACATGGCGCTCGTCACGAGCGCGGCGTCGCGCAGCGGCTGGCGGCGGGCGCTCGAGTGGCTGGGTGAGGTCGCGTAACGGGGCATCGCCCTTCTATCGAGCTGGCGCGTTACTGGCTGCGCCTCGCATGTCGATGAGCGTCTGCGGTGCCGTTCCAGCCCCGACGAAAACGAGCTTCGAATTGGGCGCGCTTGCGATCGAGCGGGTCGCTTCGATCTGGTAGTAGTGCAACACCTCCGGCGTCAGGCTCCGCCGCAGCGACGTCTGGTAATCGGCCAGCGCCTCGCCCTCGATGCGCTTTGCCGCCGCCTGCGCCTCCGCGTCGACCCGAACGGCCGCGGCCTGGCTATCGGCCGCGAGCTTCTCGCGCTCGATACGAGCCTTGGTCTCGAGGAGGCTCTTCTCGGTCTCCGACTGCGCTTGCGCGATCACGAACTTCATTTTGAGCGCGGTCTGCTCCGCTTCGAGCTTGTTGTTGATGGCGGCCTGGATCACGTCGGGGAGTTGCACGTTGCGGATCAACACCGCCTCGAGCTCGAGGTGCCGGCCGGCGATCGCGGCCGTCATCCCCTCGCGAATCTGCTTCTCAATCTGGTCGCGCTGCGTCGAGTAGATCTCCTCCGGCTGATAGCGCCCGACGACGCGGCGGGCCTGCGACTTGAGCGTCGGGCCAAGGAGAACATCGTAGTAGCCCGCACCGAGGTCGTGATCGAGCTTCTGCACCTCTTCAGGCGTGATGTGAAACCGGACAGAGGTGTCGAGCACGATCTTCAACCCGTTCGCCGCAAGAACCTCAAGGCGCTCGTCTCGCTGCTGCGAGCGCGTGTTGTAGATCTGAACGGTGTCGTCCGAGCTGATACTCCAGTCGCCGGTCGAGAGCGCGTTGGGGCTCATGCCGCTCGGCGTGCGGACGACGCCGAGCTCTCCCGCGCCGATGCGGGCGTAGGTGCAGCCGGAGGTGAAGACTACGGAACCGAGAGTGAGCAGCAGAAGAGTGTGGGGTCGCATGACCCCCCTCTTGCAAGGTCGCGGCCGTCGCCAGCGCTCGACCCGCACGCCGATTCGTCGACGAACCGAGCGCGAGCGGCGCGGTGGCGTCGCGGATCGATGCAGGTGCCGTAACGAATCGCGACGCCGCGAGCCGAGAACGGCACCGCCGAGCCACGCGTCCCAAGGCGCGAGTCGAAACCGACATTCGGGTTCAGTACCGACGCGCGTTCGGCCCTGTCCGCACGAGCGCCTCAACGAAGCCTTGTCGCACTGGCATGCGTCGCCTATGAGGCGGCTGGATGTGCGACAGCATGCCACCGCATTCGGCAGGGGTCGGGCACCGCGCGGCACCGTGCTGCTCGTCGCCGTCGGAAGCGCGCGGTGCTGTGGGGAAAGCATGAGAAACGAACCTACGGTGCTGGTCGTATCCCAGGAGAACGACCCACAGTTCAGCCTTCTGAACAGCGTGCCACACATCGTCGGCCACGAACCCGTCGCGTTCGCGAGCGCCGCGAGCGAGCCCGTCGTCATCCTCGCCTGGTCGGGCGAGAAGAGCTTGATGCGTGATGTGTTCACCATGTGCGCGGACGTTCGCTGGGTGCATTCGCGCTCTGCGGGGGTCGATAATCTGCTGTTCCCGGAGCTGGTCGCGAGCGACGTACCACTCGTCAACGGGCGCGGCGTCTTCAGTCAATCGCTCGGAGAGTTTGCCCTCGCGACGATCCTCTACTTCGCGAAGGATCTTCGCCGCATGATTCGCAACCAGACCGCTGGTGTGTGGGAACAGTTTGACGTGGAAGAGATCGCCGGCCAGACGGTTGGCATTGTCGGCTATGGGGACATAGGGCGCGCCGTGGCGAGGCATGTGCGCGCGATGGGAATGACTGTACTGGCAAACAAGCGTCACTTGCCGCAGTCGACCGACCCGATGGTCGATCGGTTCTACGAGACGGGAGAGCTGCGAGAGATGCTCGCACGTTGCGACTATGTCGTGCTCGCGCTCCCGCTGACTGCAGAGACGCGGCATTTGATCGGCGATGCGGAGCTCGCGTCGATGAAGCCGACAGCGGTCGTGATCAACGTCGGACGCGGGCCTGTGATTGACCAGGCGGCGATGGTGCGCGCCCTGACGGCAAAACGAATCAAGGGCGCTGGCCTCGATGTGTTCGAGCAAGCCCGTGCCGGCGGGCGACCCGATGTACCGGTTGGACAATGTATTGTTGTCACCGCACTGCGCGGACCATACCGCCGAATGGTTGAATCACGCTATGCGCGTGTTCCTCGAACAGTATCGTCGATTCACCCGCGGAGAGCCGCTCGAGAACGTCGTGGACAAGAACCTCGGATATTGACGGCGGCGCCCGCCCACGAGGCGAGCCGCCTGTCCGCCTCACAGCGTCGGCGACAGCACGCCACCTAGGCGGTCGCGCGGCGGACCATCCGCAGCGACGTCTGCGGCTGAGATCGGCGCCAGCGGCTCCTCAAGCGCGAGTATCAAGTACAGAGGCCGTAACCGACAATATGTCATGCGCACCGCATGAGTGCTGCCGCACCCCTCGCGCTTGACAGTGTCATGGATCCTTCCTACCAAGTTACGGATGTCGGGGGCGGCGTGTCTCTCCGACTTCTCGAAGGGAAGGCAGGATGGGATCTGGACCCCCGAGTGAATCGCGAGCGAAGGTCCTGGTCGTCGACGACGACGAGGTTCAGCTTGCCGTGTTGCGCGCGTGGATCGAGTCGATCGGCTTCCAGGTGCTCACGCACAACGGGCCGCTCGGCACTTTGAGCATCCTCTTCCGCGAGCAACCCGACATCGTGATCCTCGACATCGGCATGCCTGGCCTCTCCGGTGACGCTCTCGGCAAGCTCATCGCGCAGCAGCAAGCCGATGCCCGCAAGAAGGCCGGCATCATCTTCTACTCGGGGAAAGACCCGGCCACGGTTCGCGCCATGACCAGAGACTTCTCCGTGCTCGGTGCCATCCAGAAAACGGACGACGGAGCGCTCTTCCTGCAGCAGTTTCAGCGCATCGTGTCGGCCAACAGCCCCTCGCCCACGCGCCGTTCCGTCAGACCATGAGAGCGCCGAACGCGAACCGTGCCGGGCGAGTCTTGGTAGTGGACGACGACGAGGTACAGCTGACGATCGTGCGCGCGTGGCTCGAATCCGATGGCTATCAAGTCGTCACCCACAACAAGCCCGAGGGTACCTCTACGATCGTGTTCCGCGAGCGGCCGAGCATCGTCATCCTCGACGTCGTCATGCCGAACCTCTCGGGTGATGCGCTGGCACGTCTCCTGGCCGCGACCTGGAAGGAGTTCGACGTCGGAGTCGTATTCTATACGGTCAAGGACCCGGCGACGCTTCGCACGCTCCCCCAACAGCTCCCAGTGCTTGGGGCGATCCACAAGACGACGGACGGAACGGAGTTCCTGCGACAGTTCAAGAACCTAGTTGCAAGTAAGGTGTCGCGCGGCGCGCGCGCGTGATCCCCATACGTTACCCACAAGCGCGCGACGGAGAGACCCGACATGATTGACGGCGCACTGGAATACTCTCGGCTCGGCGATCAGATCTTCGAGCGATTCGCGTCGCACTTCCGCGGTCGCCCGGGGCACAGGCTTGCCTGCGCACACGAGCTGGAGCGCGAGCGCTTCCTCGCGATCCGCTCGGCCGTGATGACGTACCTGTCCGCGTGCCTCGGCACGAAGGCGCCTATCACGTCGGAGCCCGAGCTCATGGATCGACTCGTGCGCGCCCGCGGAACCATCGCGAATCAGGCTCCGACCTCGCAGGTCGTGCCGAAGAAGGAGCAGACGCTCGAGTTCAATCTGATTCACAAGGCCCTCTCGGCCGCCTGGGCCGAGCTTGGTTTGCACGAGGCCATCGATTCCGTGGATCTCCCGGTCAACGTCCGCATGGTCTACGGTACGAGCGATCCGAAGCGGGCCAACGTCCCGTTCTCGAGCGCAAAGCTGCACAGCGACGTCTGGGCCGGAGTTCCCGCAGACGCGATTGTCGTCGTAATGCCGTTGCTCGGCGACATCGACGACATCACCATCGAGATCGGCGAGATGGCGCCTGAGCTCGAGCTCGCCTGGATGCGGCCGCTGACCGACTTCGACGCCGGGCGTGAGGTGCCGTACGCCGTCCGTTACGACGACGTGAAGCTGAAGCACGGGCACATCTATTTCGCGGACGCCCGTACGTTGCACCAGACGGTCAAGCGGAAGCCCGGCGGGGTCCGTGTTTCGATCGACTTCCGCTTCCGGCTCGCAGGAAACGAAGCCTATCGGAACATCGCGACGAAGCTTTACGGAGAGCCCCGCTTCGATGAGTCGGTGTCCTATTCGAAGTGGCTCAAGGTGGGCACACATTCGATGATGGCTTTTGACGAAACGATGGATGCTTGCCGGCGCGCGACGGTGCCACCACGCGAATACGGCGCCGACTATCGTGCGCTGGAGATGTTCCGCGCATGAAGGCCGACGCCAGGACACGCACGCGAAGGACCACCACGAATGCCTGAAGATCCTCGATCCCCCCGTGAGCTCTACGACGGCACTGCGAAGGGGTGGGTCCGGACCGGCCCGCTCTCGCTTTCCGACTTTACCGGAAGGCCGCCCACACTGGCGCTCTGCGAACCGGTCGTCGGGCTCCGCGTCCTCGATCTCGGCTGCGGCGAAGGCTATTGCGCGCGAAAGCTCAAAGCCTCGGGCGCCCGTGATGTCGTCGCGGTCGACCTCTCCGCGGCGATGATCGAAGCCGCCCGGGCGCAGGAACGGCAGGAGCCGCTTGGTATCGACTACCACGTAGGTGACGCCACGAACCTCTCGTCGCACACGCCGGGCGAGTTCGACCTCGTCGTCGCGATGTTCCTGTTCAACTACCTCGGCCGTGACCAGACGCGCGAGTCTCTCCAAGAGATCGCACGCGTGTTGCGCCCAGGAGGCAAGCTCGTCTTCACCGTGCCCCATCCGTCGCTGGCTTTCATCCGCGACGCTCTGCCGCCGTTCTACTTCGAGGTCGGGGAAGCGGGCTACTTCAGCGCGCGCGACGTGCGATTCCCCGGGCGGATCTGGAAGCGCGATGGCACCTCACTCGAGGTGCAGATGATCCACAAGACGGTGGAAGACTACTTCGAGGCGCTACGAAGCGCGGGCTTCACGGACCTGCCGATCATCCGCGAGCTCGGCGTGACGAGCGAGATGAGGGCGATCGACCCGCCGTTCTTCGCGCCCCTCATGGATATCCCCCTCCACATGGCGTTCTGCTTGATTCGGTGATGCCTGCTGCTAGACCACGGGCGTCTCCACCGAGAGGTCGTTTTGCATGGTCCCAAGCCTGAAGATCTTGGTCGTCGACGACAGCCATGTGCACCTCGTCGTCGTGCGCGCATGGCTGGAGTCGGTGGGATGTGAGGTGCTGACTCATGCATCCTCTCTCGGCGCAGCGAGCATGGTCTTTCGAGAGAAGCCCGACGTCGTGCTGCTCGATTCGGTTGCGTGCGGCGACGAGCTGCAGGAGCTGCTCGGTCAGGCTTCGTCTGGCGAACTACAGATCATCTTCCACTCCGCGAGCGAGTCGAGTGCAGAGCTCGCGCGCACGGCGCCGTGCCTCGGCTTCATCCGAAAGACCAACGACGGGGACGACTTTCTCGGCCGCTTCCGCTCGCTAGTCGATGGCATCCGACCACGGTCGTTGTCCGGCGATCCCGCACTCGCCTGAAACGTGCCTCGGGCGGTACGGCGGGACCACGGTGAAGAGATCTCCGAGATTGCGAACGCACGGCCCGTAGCAGGCGCGGCCGGCCGATACATTGCTGTACCTTGAGGCCGGTCGACGCTGCGTTGGGTCGCGCCGCCGCAATCTTGTGGAGCTCAGCTGAAGACGAGTTTCTCGAGACCGTCGAACCAGACCTTGCGCGCGTTGAGAACCCGCATCGCCCCTTCGGCGATCAGAGATTGGTTCTCGAGCGTGTGCGCGTACGGCTTGATGGCCTCGATGATGTTCGCGCCATGGCCTTCGTCGCAGTGAATATGGATGGTCCAGAAGATGTAGTCGATGTCCGAAACGAGGCCGCTGCCCGCGATCCCCTTCTCGATGGGCGTGTAGAGCGCCGGCACGACACACTCCGTACCTGGCCCCATCGCCCCCATCGAGACCAGCCAGTCGCCGTCGCGGCACACCGACTGGTACTCCTTCACGAACATTGCCGTCTCGCGGATGGCCTGGACGTCAGCGAGCTCGGCGGGTGTCAGACCTAGCGCGAACAGGAACCGCCGAAACAGCGCCGGGTGCGTGAGCTCGCTGAACTGCTCGGCGTCGATGTTGACGACCGCCGTGACCTGAGCCCGCGACACCAGACCGCGATCCAGGAGCTCCTTCGTCACGTCTCCGCGGCTCCCCGCGGTCGCGGCCGCGCTGCAAGCAAGGCCAACGTCCGTGGGCGAAACCATCCCCGCCTGGAGCAGCAGAAGGTGCGCACGGTCGCGGCCTGTTCTCGGCTCGCCGATCTCCTCGTACATGTTGGCGATGAGCAGGCTCCGGGCCTTCTCATCCGGGACGTTGGAGATCACTGCACCCAGGTTGCGTGTGAAGAGACGAGAGTAGAGGTAGTGCTGCACCGCGAACTTCACGAGCTGCTCGCGGCTGATCCTCTCGGACGCGAAGCGCCGGAGGAACGAGTGGCTTAGCGCAGGGTGTGAGGAGGTTCGCTTCTCTAGACTGGCGAAGAAGTCATCGGGCGTCGCCGTCGGACGCGCGGTCTGGGGGCTGACGTGATTCATTCCGTATTCTCCTGGTGCAGTTGCTGGTCGTGGAGGATCGTCTGCAGATCGGCGCGGACGCGTGTGGACTCCTTCTCGAGACACTCGAAAAGTGTGAGAACCAAGTCGGTCGGCGGGGTCACCTCCGTGTCGCCATCCCCGACGAGGCACGCCGCCTCGAGCTGCGCGCTGATCTTGCCGAGCTCGATGGCGCCGATGGAAGCGCTGCTGGACTTCAAGGCGTGGGCTGGTGCCGCCATCCCGGCGCGGTCCTCGGTTGCCGCTGCGTGCCGCATCGCGAGCAGGCGCTCCGGGAGGTCGGCCAGGTACTTCTCTATGACGTCCGTGACGATGTTCTTCGCGCCCTTGCGCTGGTACTTCCGCAGCTTGTCGAGGACGCTCGTGTCGATCGATCTGTCGTGGGAGCGGTGCGTGCGTCTTCGCGGCGCTGAAGAGGGAGGTCGCGGCTCCGTTGGGGCTGGCGCCCAGCGGCCTATGGCGTACGCCAGGTGCGCGATGTCGACCGGTTTCGTGAGGTAGTCGTCCATTCCCGCAGCCAGAGCCTTGGCCCGATCGCCCTCCATCGCATGTGCGCTCAGCGCAATGATCGGGATGTGCTTGGCCCCACGCTCCCGTCGACGAATCTCGGCTGCGGCGGCATACCCGTCGAGCTCGGGCATCTGCAGATCCATCAATACAAGGAAGTACGAGCCCTGTTCGATCGCCTCGATGGCCTTGTGCCCGTTCGCGGCGACATCCGCGGCGTATCCGAGCGTGGCGAGCATCGAGACCGCCACCTCCTGGTTCACCGGATGGTCCTCGACCACGAGGACCCGCGTGAGCCTCAACTTTCCCGACGATCTACTACGAGGCGCGACGGTCGGTGGCGGGACGATGCTGTCAGCCACGGGATGCCCGAAGAGCCGAGCCACCGACTGGATGAACTTGCGACCGTTCACCGGCTTGCTTACGAACGCGTCGACGCGGGCGCGCATCTTCGCCGCGTCAGGTTGGGCCGTCGTATAGAGGACGATCGTGCGCATCGGGTGGCACCTGGGGTTGGCCGAGATTGCCTTCGCGACGTGGGCGCCAGGGGGCGAAGACGCGCGGACATCCAGGACGGCAAGGTCGTAGGGCCGGCCTGCAGCGAGAGCGCTGTCGATCCGTCGCAAGGCTTCCGCTCCGTCTTCGCAGACGTCCACGGTCGCTCCGTGCCGTTCGAGCAGCGAGCGCAGCTGGTCGCAGCTGGTCGCGCAGGGGTCGGCGATCAGCGCGTACAGACGCGATAGATCGTGGACTATCGGTGCAGCGAACACCGCTGATTTTTTGAGCGTCGCGGTGAACCAGAACGTGCTCCCGACTCCTGACTCGCTCTCGACGCCGATCTCGCCGCCCATGAGCTCCGCGAGCTGCTTCGAGATTGCGAGCCCGAGCCCGGTTCCACCAAACCGCCGCGCCATCGATCCGTCGACCTGCGAGAAGGGCGTGAAGAGTGTCGTCTTGCCCTGCTCATCGACGCCGATTCCGGTATCTCGCACGCTCGTGCGGAGCACGTAATCGTCAGTGCGCTCGAGCACCAGGTCGATCCGGAGCACGACCTCGCCTTTCGACGTAAACTTGATCGCATTGCCGAGTAGATTGCTCAAGATCTGGCGGAACCGTCCGTCGTCTGCGACGACGCGGACCGGAACCCCCTCACCCACGATGCACACGAGATCGAGCCCTTTTTGGTCCGCGGACGCGGCGAACACCTCCGTCACCTCGTGCGCGAGCTCGTGTAGCCTGAACTCCGCGGGCTCGAGCGTGAGCTTGCCGGCCTCCATCTTGGAGAAGTCGAGGACGTCGTTCACGACGACCAGCAAAGCCTTGGCCGAGCCCATGATCTTGTCCGCGTAGTTGCGGTGATGGCGCGGCAAGTCCTCGAGCTGAAGCAGCGCGCCCATGCCCATGATGCCGTTCAGCGGTGTGCGCAGCTCGTGGCTCGTGTTCGCGAGGAACTGGCTCTTCGCTGCGGATGCCCGCGCGAGCTCCTCGTTCGTTCGCATCAGCTCGTCGCGTTGCTTCGCGATGGTCTCGCTGAACTTCGTGGCGTCTGCGAGCGCCAGAGTCTTCGCTTGCACCATGTAGAGGAAGTCGACGATCGGGTCATGGACCGTGAAGTCCTTGAGCCCGAGCTGGGAGCGTCGGAGCTCGTCGATGTCGACGAACCAGGGCGTCCCGATGAAGAATAGAAGCCCCGATTCGGTGTCGAACCCCATCTGGCCGCGCATGCGGACCTTCGTGGCGATCGAATCGATGAAGAAGGTGGACGCCGCGGCGCGGCGGAAGTCTGCGAACGACGCCTCCGTCCGCGGGCGGTAGACCGTGAAGAGCTCTCCGAACCGGACGCCGTCGCGAACATCCGGGCACACCTTCGTCACACCGACGCCGTGCTGCACGACGCGGAGCTGTTCGTCGAACCCGAGATGGAACGGGAAGATCTCGCCGATCAGGTGGGCGCCGAAGCCCACCTTCGTTGCATTCTCATGCATTTCCGCCGGACACCGTCAGCATGAACTCGCAGTGCGGCGCGCCCAGGCGACTGCACACCGGATGGTCGATGCGAAGCTCGGTCTCGAAGCGCTTCGAGAGGCCGCGCAGCAACCCGCTGACCATCGGACAGAGACCCTTTCGGTCGCTGTGATAGTGCATGCGCAGAGTCTGCTCGTTGACCTCGTCGTACGTGAAGCTCGGTGGCTTCAGGTTCGCGAAGTTCTGGCCTACGCGGGTGTGCAGGCTATCGAGATTGATGAGGAACTCGCGGAGAGTACTGCCGGCGATGTCGAACATGTGCCCGTACCCTTCCTGGCCGGTATAGAGCACCCAGTACTCCCCGAAGGCCTCGAGCACCTGATCCGGGGTGATGCTCAGAACTTCGCTGGCGGCGCCGACGAACTTGTATGTGAGGTCATCGGGGTATTGGGCCATCCGGCTGAACGAGTCGCCATCCCACCCCACCTTCGTCTTGATCTTCTCCCACTTGTCCGTCCCGAACTTCGAGACGACCAGATCTTGCACCGCAGCGTTCACGAGACCGTACATGAAAGGCTCCTGTTTCCATCGGGTCCGCGCCGTTCCCCCGCCCCGGCACCCGATAAGCCCAAGGTCTACGTAATTCGTCAATATGAGTCAATGGCGGAGCTTGCATATCGATATGTATCATTGGGCTGACTCATCAGTATCGAGCCCATCGGTATGTAGCTCTTCGGGAGCTCGTGATCGGTATTACCTCATCAGTAATCGACTCGTTGAAATGTGTATTTGCGTCTCGCCCGCGACGCGAGAGCCACCGTCGGAGTGAGCCTCCCGGAGACGTATGGGGTCGCGTTCCGAAACATCAGCGCGGTGACGACGCGTCGCTCGCGCTGCAGCGAGCGGGACTGGAAGAGCTCGAAACGAGCGCGCCCGCGCAAGGACGAGCTTCGTCCGTCCGCCTCGCTCACTCGCGCCTGACAGCATCACTCCGTTCACGGGCTCGAGCGACAGAGCCTTGTCGGGGGACGCGCGCGGGGTCGCACACGCTGGCGCGCAACTTAGCCGGGTGTGGCTCGCACGCCGACGTGCGCGAGTCGAATCGGTTGAGGACGACCCTGGCACGAGCGCGGACAAGCCGAGCCCTCCGCGGGCGCAGAGACGCCGCAAACGGATGCGGCACTTCTGCACCCACCGAGTGCCCGTCACTTGTCGCGGCGTCGCGAATCGAAGTCGCGACGCCGCGGCATTTGGCTGGGGTCAGGGGAGCGGCCGCGCTCCCCTGTCGAATTCTCGCGGCCTGGACGGCGCTTCGCCGGAACCGCAGCGAGAATTCACGAGACAGCGAATTCTCGAGGCTCAGTCCTTCCGGTACATCGTCACGACGCATGCACCGCCGAGGCCGAGGTTGTGCTGGACCGCGACCTTCGCGTTGGGCACCTGGCGCTTGTCGGCCTGGCCGCGGAGCTGCCAGACGAGCTCGGTGCACTGCGCCAGGCCCGTCGCACCGAGCGGGTGACCCTTCGAGAGGAGGCCGCCCGACGGGTTCGTGACAATCTTCCCGCCATAAGTGTTCTGCCCCTCCCAGATGAACTTCTCGGCCTCGCCCTCCTTGCAGAAGCCCATCCCCTCGTACGTGAGAAGCTCGTTGGCGCTGAAGCAGTCGTGTACTTCTGCGACCTGGACGTCGGACGGACCGAGCCCCGACTGCTCGTAGACCTTCTTGGCCGCATTCACGGTCATGTCGTAGCCGACCATCTTGATGAGGCTCTTCTCGAAGCTGCTCGCGTAGTCGGTCGTCATCGCCTGCGCGGCGATCCAGACCGGGCTCACATGGCCGTGCTTCCGCGCGAAGTCGTCGGAGCAAAGGACCGCCGCCGCAGCGCCGCACGTCGGGGGACAGCACTGGTAGCGGGTGAGCGGGTCGAAGACCTCCTCGCTCGCCATGATCTCTTCGAGCGTCAGCGGGGCGTTGAAGACGGCGTAGGGATTGTTTGCAGCGTGCTTCCGCGCCTTCTCGCTGATCTTGCCGAACGTCTCCTTCTTGGTGCCATACCGCCACCGGTACTCGCGCCCCGCGCCTCCGAACATCTGCGCCGTCGGAGGGGCCTGACCGAAGCCCTGCTCATCGACCATGACCTTGAAGTGCTTCGACAGCGGATTCTCGCGGTCGGTGAACTTGGAGCCAAGCGCCCCCTTCTCCATCTTCTCGAAGCCGACCACGAGCACGCACTCGACGAGCCCGCCCTCCACCGCCTGCTTGCCGAGCATGATTGCGGTCGAGCCCGTGGAGCAGTTGTTGTTGACGTTGAAGACCGGGATCCCGGTGAGCCCGACCTCGTACATCGCCCTCTGGCCGCACGTGCTGTCGCCGTAGACGTAGCCGGCATACGCCTGTTCGACCGTATCGTACGGGATCTTGGCATCGAGCAGCGCCGCGTGCGCCGCCTTGCTCGCCATCACGTGGTAGTCCTCGCTCTGCCCCGGCTTGGCGAACTTCGTCATCCCCACGCCGATCACATTCACTCGTCGCGTCATTGGAATCACCGTCTCCGTAGTGTGTGCGTTTCGTCGCGTGGTGTCAGGCCAGATCCTTGAGAATGCCGAGCTTGTGCGCAGGGGCGACGTCGCCGTCGACGCGCAGCTTGCCTCGCTGGAAGAAGTCCGAGAGGTGCGCCGGGTCGCGCGTGAGAGCCACGAGGTCGGCATCGTCGATGCGGAGCTTCGTCGTCGCCTTGGCGTCCGAGCCCTCGCGCACGGAGCCGGACCCCGTGAAATCGAGGACCCAATGCCCTTCCGGGTTGGTGACGTCGAGCTGAATCAGCGCTCCGACCTCGGCCGCGAGCGCCGGGCTCTTCGCGAGGCGCTCACCGAGCGCCTTCATGAGTTGCGGCGCCTTTCCGGCGCCAGCGGGCGCAGCAGCGGTGCCGGCCGCTGTCTTCGCTGCAGCGGGCGCTCCGGTAGCCGCTGTCACCGGCGCCGCGACGGCGCCACGACGCTTCTGGATCGCCTCACCGGCGAGCTTCGGGTCGATCTTCTTCAGGAAGTCGAGCTTCTGCGACGCCATGAGGTCGCCGCTGATCTTCAGCTTGCCGCCCATGTACAGCTTCATCGGGTCGGCCTTGCCGCTCGTCATCGCCATGAAGTCGGCGTCAGCGAGATCGAGCGTGCAGTCGACCGCGCTCGCGCCTTGCTTCACGCCGCCTGGTGCGTTCTTGAGGTCGAGCGTCCATGCGCTTTCGGGCGCCGAGAGCTTGAACGCGAACGTCTTCCCGACCGCGTTGACCAGCTCGGGGTGCCTGGCGATGTGGTCCTCGATACCTACGAAGACATCGGCGCTGGTGATTTCCAGAGGCGCGGCGCCCGCCGGCGCTGCAGGCCTTGCGGCGGCCTTCTCCGCCTTCTTCGGCACTTCGGCGAACAGCTCGACCGCGGCGTTCGAGATGACGACCTTGTCGCGCTCCTTCACCTTCGTCCGGAACACGATCCTGTGGTCGCTCTCCTTCCACATCTCGGTCACGAGCGTCTCGCCGGGGAACACCGTATCGGCGAAGCGCACCTTGATGCTCTTGAACAGGCGCGGGTCGCCGCCGGGGCAGAACTTCGCGATGACGTGACGCGCCGCGAAGCCGAAGCTGCAGAGGCCATGGAGGATGGGGCGGTCGAACCCGAAGTTCTTCGCGAAGCCGGGGTCGGCGTGGAGCGGGTTCCAGTCGCCGGAGAGGCGGTAGAGGAGCGCCTGGTTCGGGCTGGTCGGTTCCTCCACCACCGCATCCGGGGCGCGGTCCGGCGGGACGTTCACGTCCGCGCTCGGGCCCCGATCGCCGCCCCAGCCGCCCGCGCCGCGGACGAGCGTCGTGAGCTCGTTGTAGGCGAGCTCGGTCCCCTGCTCGTCCTTCGTCGTGATCGCGGTGACGACGAGGGCGTTCTTCCCCTTGTCGAAGATGTCCTTGATCTTGATGGTGTGGCTGATCTTGCCGTGCGTCGGCCAGGGGCTCTTGATCTCGGTGTACTGCTCGCCGTGGAGCACGCGGTCGAATCCGTAGTGGAGCCCGGGCGCCTGCTTCCCCTCCTTCGCGAGGTCGAACACCGCCCTGAGGGCCGGGGCGACGGCGAAGGTCGGGATCATCTTGAAGCCGTCTCCGCTCATCTCGTAGACGTACGGGAGCTCCTTCGTATCCATCGGATCCCTCGCGGCGCCGACGCCGAGCGCGTAGAGCGCGAGGTCACGCTCGTCGAAGCGCCCCTCGACCGGGCCGAGCTCGAAGCCGAGCGCCTCGTCGACGTCGATGAAGGCGTTGCCCCCTTTGCCCTTCGCGGTGTCGAGGTTCCCGAGGATCGGCTGCATCGACTCGGTGACGGTCGTGGGGTGCGTGCTCTTCTTGAAATCGGTCACGCTCGTCCACTTCGCGGCGACCTGCTCGGGCGTGAGCGGACGCGACAGCCGGAAGAGCGCCCCCGAGGCGCGCTCCCATCGCAGCTTGCCCACGAAGCCGCCTCCGACCTCGAAGAGCCCGCCGTTCTCCTCGCACGACTCGTGCGCGAGACAGGCGACGAGCGGCGACACGTACTCCGGCTTCAGAGCCGCGACGAGGTCCGGCGGGAGCACGGTCTCCGTCATCCGCGACCCGGCGATCGGCGCGATGGTGTTCACGCGCACGTTCTTCTTCGCCCCCTCGGCCGCGAGCGTCTGGGCGAGACCGTGGACGCCGAGCTTCGCCATCGCGTAGTTCGCCTGGCCGAAGTTGCCGTAGATCCCCGCGGCCGAGGCGGTCATGACGATCCGGCCATAGCCAGCGTCCCGCATGTGCCCCCACGCCGCGTGCGTGACGCGGAAGGTGCCGAGGACGTGGACGCGGTAGATGAGGTCCCAGTCGTCCTGGGTCATCTTCTGGAACGACGCGTCGCGGAGAATGCCCGCGTTGTTGATGACGACGTCGATCCGCTTCCAGGTATCGAGCGCGCACTGGACGATCTTCGCGCCGTCCTCGACCGAGTCGTAGTTCGCGACGGCCTCGCCTCCGGCAGCCTTGATCTCCTCGACGACTTTGTCAGCCGCCCCGGAGGACTTGCCGGCGCCGGTGTGGCTCCCTCCGAGGTCGTTGACGACGACCTTTGCGCCGCGAGACGCGAGGAGGAGGGCATGAGAGCGGCCGAGGCCGTTCCCCGCGCCGGTGACGATGGCGACGCGGTTGTCGAAGCGCAGATCGGACATGTGGAGGACCCCTGTGTGCAGCCAGTGCTTTCGTTTCTTTGCGTGCGAACTATTGACCGAGGTGATGGCTCGGTCAAGAGTCGCCAGCGTCGACGGCCGCGCGGACGCCCAGCTGCGCGCCAGCGTGCACCCGTTGCGGGGACGCGTAGCGTTGAGTACACACCGGACGCTTGAAGCGCGCCGGCCCCACTCCGCGAGAGCGGCTCCACCGAGTCGTTCGCTGGCTGCGGATCCCGGCAAATGCGGCCTCGAGCGCCCTGCTCGTCGCTCTCCTCGTGATCGCCGGCAGGCACTGCCGGACGTTCCTCCCGAACACCATCGACGACGCCTTCATCACCTTCCGTTACGCCGACAACCTCGCGCACGGCCGCGGGCTGGTGTTCAACCCGGGTGAGCGAGTCGAGGGGACGTCCACCTTCCTGGAGACCTGTGCGCTCGCCCTGGCGCGGGTGCTCGGCGCAGACATCGTCGACGCCTCGCGCGTCATCGGGGTCGCCTCCTACGGCGCGCTCATCGTCGGAGCGTTCGCGCTCGTTCGCTCGGTGACGCCGTCGTACGGGCGGGTCCTGGGGCTCGGCGCAGCGTCGCTCGTCGCGTCCTCGATGTCGCTCGCCCTCTATGCGATGAGCGGCCTCGAGACGACGCTCTTCGCCGCGCTCCTCTTTCTGGGGGTCGCGCTGCACCTCCGCGCCGCGCGCGCTCCGTCTCTCGGGACGAAGGCGTGGTCGCTCGCGATGGGCGCCGCCGCGCTCACGCGTCCGGAAGGCGTCGGCTACTTCCTGCTGCTCTGGGGCTGCGCCGTGCTTCGAGACGTGACTCTGGACTTCTCCTATCGCGACGTGGCGAAGCGCGCCGTCAGGAGCGTCGGCTGGTTCGCCACGCTCTACGTGCCCATTCTCTTCTTCCGGGTGGTCTACTTCCACGCGCTCGTCCCGAACACCGTCACCGCCAAGTCACATTTCCTTGCCACGTTTCACGGCAAGAGCGTCCAGCAGGTCGTCGACGCGCTGACCGCCGGGGCTGCCGCGCACCATGCCGCCGAGTACGCGGCCATCCTCGGCGTTGCCGTCTATCTCATCCCTGCCGGGCTCCTCCGCCAGACCACCCGATATCCGACGTTCGTCCTGCTCCTCATGTCCGCCGCGTCGCTCGCCGTGGATGCGCTCGACGACGGAGACTGGATGCCTGGCTGGCGCTTGCTTACACCCGCCGTCGCGCCGATCGCAGTCGCGATCGCGCTCGGGCTGGGCGCGCTGCTGTTCAGGTCCGACCAGCGGTTGCTCCGGACGCAGCTCCCCTCTCTCCTCATCGCGATTGCAGTGCTCGAGCCCGCCGCCGTCCGTCTCTACCCCGGCGGCTGGACTCCTTCGTCGATGGACGACTACCGCGTGTCGCTCGGGAAGAAGCTTGCCAGTGTGCGCCGCGATGACGACCTCATGGCGACCGACATGGCCGGCATCGTCCCGTACTACTCGGGGATGCGGACGATCGACATGAATGGCCTGTGCGATCGGGAGATCGCCCTGCACGGGCTTCCCTACGGCCCTATGGGGAAGATCGACCGCCCTTACGTGATCGGGCGGAAGCCGACGTTCTTCCAGCCGAATTTCGTCGGCGAGATGCACGCGCTCTGGGACGACCCGGCATTTGCGCCGATGAAGGGCGACTACTACGCGGTCATCACGGACGAGTACCGCAAGGGTGCTGGCATCCGAGACCGAAAGCTCCTCGTCGTACGCAAGGACCGCCCGCAAGAGAAGGAGCTCATCGCCGCGCTCGGGGGCCCGCAGCTCGTCCAGCTCGTCGACCTTGCGCAGCAGCTGAAGGCGGAGCGGTAAACATCGTCGAGCTCGTGGCGGTATTCCACACTGTGGCGAGATGAATCGGGGCGCTGGGCGACATCGCCACCGCCCCATCCGCAGCTTTCACGGCGCTTTCACGATGGGCGACTGTTGGTCATGGATGGCCGCCACCGGCGCAGGTTTTGCTCTGCTCGATCCACCTCCGGCGTCGCAGGCAGCGCTGGATTCGCGAGGGGTGGGGTCATATGCACACGTCATACGCCGCAATGTCTCGTCTGCCGATCGTGCTGGTCGTGGACCCGCGCGTCGAGTCCCGCGTCACCATGTGGCGACTGCTCAACCGGTCGTTCGGCATCCTCGAAGCTGCAGACGCGCGCGGCGCGCACGAGTGGCTGAAACGCCGGCAGGACATCGATGCGCTCGTCGTGCGAAAGGAGCTCCCTGACGCCGACGGCGGCGAACTCGTGAACAACCTCGCTGCTGCGTGGGTCCCCGCGGCGGTCCGCGCCATCGTCATCGAGACGCCCGAGGACGTGCGCGCGGCCGTCGTCCGGCTCACGCGCTGGTTCTTCGCGCGGGATACGAGCGAGACACGAACGCCGGAGACGCGGTTCGTGTCGTAACGGCGCGAGCCTCTCGTTCGCGAAGCGCGCTCGGCCTCGTGAACCCGCATGCGGAGCCCTGATGCTACGCTGCCTGGATGAACATGCTCAGAGCGGTTCTCCTCGCGGTCGCGGGTTGCGCGTCGACGCCGGCCCCCTTGCCTCCGCCGGCCGTGCCTCCCACCCACATGGTGAGCGCGACCATCCTGGTCAACCACTGCGCAAACCTCGAGGCGGCGAACGTGAAGCTCGCTCAGACCGCGATGAGCCAGCTCGTCGATGCGTGCGGATCGTTCTCGGGAGGGACGGTCCGCTTCTCCGCGACGCTGCTGCCCGGGGGCGCAATCCAGTTCGAGCCCCATGCCGACCAGTCCGAGTCCATTCCGATCTGTGTCCTCAGCCATCCCCTGACCCACAAGGTCCATCTGAAGAAGCCGTGCGGGCTCGACGTGCAGCTCGACGCCAGCTCGGTCCCGTCGAACCAGAATGGACTGAGCAAATAGCCATCCCGCTGAGGAGGTAGGTCATCGCGACCGCCGGAGCCTCCTGCTACGTTGCCGCTCATGCCCACATGGCTCATCAAGAGCGAGCCCGACGCCTACTCGTTCGACCAGCTCACCAGGGACACGAGGACGGCCTGGACCGGCGTCCGGAACTACACAGCGCGCAACAACCTCCGCGCGATGAAGGAGGGGGATCTTGCGCTCTTCTACCACTCGAACGTGGGGAAGGCCGTCGTCGGGATCGCGAAGGTCGTCCGCGAAGCCTACAAGGAGGTGACGGACGAGGGGGACTGGAGCGCCGTCGACTTCGCCCCGGTCCGGCGGCTCACCACGCCGGTGACGCTCGACGCGATGCGCGTGCATCCAACGCTCGAGGACATGGTGCTGTTCAAGCAAGGGCGCCTCTCCGTCGTTCCCGTCACGCAGGCTCAGTTCGATGCGATCGTTGCGCTAGCCGACGTCCCTGCGGACGCCCCGGCAAAGACAACCGTGACTCCGAAGACGAAGCCCGTGAAGAGCGTGGGTCGCTCGGCCAAACCGAAGAAGCGCGCGAAGTCGATCGTGGCCAAGAAGGCCCCGGAGCGCGTGGCACCGAAGAAAGGTGCGGGGCCAAAGGCCAGGAAACGCGCGAAGAGCTCTCGATGAGCGTCACGCGGGTTCTCGTCGCGCTCACCCTCGTTCTGTCGGTCCTGTCGAGCGTTCACTACTACCTCTGGGCTCGCCTTGTCCGCGACCCGGCGCTCCCTGCCCCGTGGAGCACGCTGGCAGCATGGACGCTCGCGGCGCTCGCGTTGAGCGGCATCGCAGGCTTCGCGCTCGTTCGCTTTGCGCCCCGCGGGGTCTCGACCCCCGTGATGTGGGTCGCGTACACCTGGATGGGGCTCCTCTTCTACCTGTTCGTCCTGCTCGCTGCGTCGGACATGGTGCTGCTCGTCGTGGCCGTCCTTCGCCGCTTCGGCACCGGACCCGGGAGCATCGATGTCGAGCGGCGTGTCGCGATGGCGCGGATGGTGGCCGGCGCGGTGTCGACGCTCGCGCTCGGGGTGACGGGTATCGGCATGGGGAGCGCGCTCGGGCGGACTGCCATCGCGCGGGTCACGGTCCCGCTCGAGAAGCTCCCGCCCGGGACGCCGCCGTACCGGATCGTGCAGCTCACGGACATCCACGTAGGCCCGACGATCGGCGAAGCGTTCATCCGCGAGATCGTCTCGCAAGTGAACGCGCTCGCTCCCGATTGCATCGTGATCACGGGAGACCTCGTCGACGGGAGCGTCGCTCATCTCGGTGCGCTCGCGGCGCCGCTCCGGGACCTCCGCGCGAAGGACGGAGTGTTCTTCGTCACGGGCAACCACGAGTACTATTCGGGTGTCGACGAGTGGCTCGCGTTCCTCGAAGGACTCGGTATCCGCACGCTGAGGAACGAGCGAGTCGCGGTCGGCCCGATCGACCTCGCGGGCGTCGATGACTGGTCTGCAAGGAGCTTCGGTCACGGTCACGGCGCGGACCTGCCGCGCGCGCTCACGGGGCGCGACCAGGCGCGACCGGTCGTGCTCCTCGCCCACCAGCCGCAAGCGATCATCGAGGCCGAGACGCTCGGCGTGGATTTACAGCTCTCCGGCCACACTCACGGCGGCCAGATGTTCCCCTGGGCTTATGTCGTCAAGCTCGTCACTCCCTATGTCGCCGGCCTTTACCGCCACAAGAGCGCCGCGCTCTACGTCAGTCGCGGGACAGGCTACTGGGGGCCGCCGCTCCGGGTCGGCGCGCCGGCGGAGATCACTCAACTCGAGCTCGTCCCCGCGTAGCGGGAGTGGTGTCCGCGAACGCGTAGGCATCGCCGGCAATGGCGAGCGACGCGGGCGAAGTGAGGATAGACCCGCAAGAAGTGACGTTCGAGGCGCGACGATCGACGATCGAAGCGCAGCGCACGAAGACCGAGGCGCGATCTCGAGCGAAGGCCGCGCGCGATACGACGATCGACGCCCTCGAGGCAGGCTCCCCCTCTCGGGGAGCGACGATCGAGGCGCTCCCGGGCGGCGAGGAGGCGCAAGCTTCGGCGCGGGCACCGCGAGGCGGAGCGAGCGCCGCACGCGCTTCCGCGATCGAGTCGCAAGCTGCGGAGATGACTGCGAACTTCGAGCGCAGTGGCCCGATCGCGGGGGCGATCGACGCGCGAGGAGCGACGAGGGACGCGCAAGGAACGCCGAGAGCCTCGCGAGAAGTGATCGAACTGTGCCAAGCCGTGTCTTCCGCGGCGCTCTTCGAGACGAGCGCGTCCGATTCTGAAAAGTGTGCCACGCAGCAGGCGCCGCCCGCCGCACTCGCTCCACCGAGCGCGGCGCTCGGTGCGTTACGCCTACGCGCCCGCAATGCCTCCGGCCTCGATCGGGAAGGCGAGAGCGGCGCTCGCTCCATCAAGCGCGGCGCTCGCTCCATCAAGCGCGGCGCTCGCTCCACCAAGCGCGGCGCTCGGCGCCTCGTGGGAGGGGGGAAGAGGCACCGAACGCGGCGATCGCTTCGGCGAGAGCGGCTCTCGAGGTGGCTCGCGCGACAATCGCCACGACAATGGCGTCGATCCTCGTGATTCGAGCGGCTCTCGTCGAGGCTCGGGCTTCGATCGTCCCAGCGAGGGAGGCTAGAGAGCGAAGATCTACTCGTCGGGTTGTGCCACGGGCGGGTTCGGGAGCTCGGTCGCTCGAGCGGAGAGCTGGGTGAGAATCAAGACTTGTCTATCGTGTGGCGCACCATGGATGCTTTGCGTCGCTAACACTTGCACACACGCGCCGCGCCCATGACCGCGCTATCGTCCGTGCAAGCGTCGGCACCGTGCTGTGCGCTTCAGGGAGGCCCATGAAGAAGACCACGTGGTTGCTCGCGCTGTCGTTCTGCCCACTCGCCGGATGCAGCGGAGGGACGTCGGCCACGGCCGACGGAGGTACACCCCAGCACGCGGATGGCGGAGCGAGCGTTGCGCACGACGGCGGGACGAGTCGCGAGAGCGGCGCGCGAACGCCCGAAGCCGGCGCGGTCGATGCGAGGGCGGCCACGCACGACGCGGGAACGGCGACAGGCACCACGGCCGGCGTCGAGTGCAGCTACGGCTACAGCGGCTTCAACGACAGCCCGTCGGTCGAGAAGACCAGCACGGCCACCTGGAGCTGCACCAGCACGCTTCGCTCGCTCACCGCCAACGGCATCCCTGATCACGCCACCGGCACGTTCCCCAATACGAACTGCCCGAACACCATCGCCACGCAGACGGTCTCTGCCAGCATGACTCTCGACCCCGTCAACACGGGGACGTCGAGCGCGATCAACATCGTCGGCTACGCCTTCAACGGCGTGAAGTTCGACCCGTCGACTGCGGGGACGTGCGCGAGCAGCGACGCGGGGGGCGCGTGCACGCTCATCGGAAACGACGGCACGTGGAACATCGAGGCGCTCGGTCAGTCGAGCTTCAACTTCGGCGTCGACTCGAACAACGCCCACGTACAGCCGACCGGCGCGTACCACTACCATGGCATTCCGGAAGGGGTGTTGACCAAGCTGAACAAGGGAATGACGCCGACGCTCGTCGGCTATGCGCTCGACGGCTTTCCTGTATATGCGCGCTACGGCTATTCATCCCCGATGGACGCGACATCCTCCGTGGTCGTGATGAAGGGCAGCTACAAGACGAAGACGACCCCCGACCCGGGGCGCCCCTCCACGGCCACCTATCCGCTCGGAGCGTTCACGCAGGACTACGAGTACGTCGCGGGCTCTGGCGACCTCGACGACTGCAATGGCAGGACCGACGTCACGCCCGAGTTCCCGAACGGCATCTATCACTACTACATCACCGACACGTACCCGTTCATCCAGCGTTGCGTGAAGGGGACGGCGATGGGAGGGAGCGAAGGCGGCGGTATGCCGGGCGACGGCGGCATGATGGGTCCGCCTCCGAAGCTCGACGGTGGCCCGCCGCCCGGCCATTGAGCCAGTGAGCTCACAACAAGGTCGAAAGATCGGAAGGTGGAGACAAGGAGACTTCCTGATCGTTCGATCTTTTTGTGAATTGAAACGATGTGCCGACATGGTCGCGGTGGTCGCGATCCTCACGACGCTCGCGACGAAAGCCGCCGCCCACCTGATGGCCGCGGAGCAGGGGACGATCAACGTGGTCGGCGACTCGGCGTTCGTCGTCCTCTCCGTCCCCGTCTCGGCACTCCACGGCTTCGACGACGACCAGGACGGGCTCCTCAGCATGAGCGAGCTCAAGGCGCATCAGGCCGACCTCCGCGCCGAGATCGACCGGAGGCTGGTCGTCACCGACGGCGAAGTCGTCGCGAGCACGGTTGTGCTCGACCTGGCCCTGTCTCCGCAGCACGAGTCGGTCCAGGACCGTGCCGACCAGCTCGTCACGCTCAAGCACGCGTCATGGGGCCACGTGCCGACCGACCTGCACCTGGCGTGCGATCTGTTCGGGAGCCAGGCCAGCGAGCGCGCGCTCACCATCACGGCGACACGGAACCGGGAGGACGGGAAGCCGGGGGACACCGAGGTGGCGGTGCTCACCCCGTCAGCGCCGAGCCGCGCGCTCTTTCGCTCGCGCTTTGCCCCCTCTGCGCCACGAGTTGCAGTCGTCCTCGGCGCCCTGGCGCTCCTGGCAGCCCTGACCGGCTCGGTCTGGCGCGCGCGCCGAAGGCCCGGGTGAAGGTCGCTCTTCCTTGCCGAGAAATGCGGGCTACACTCGCCGCGTGGACATCTCTCAGCTTACCCTGCTCTATCGCGAGCACCTCGACGACCTCGCGCGACGGTACGCTCCGGTCCTTGCGACCGCGGGCGTCGACGCCCTCGTCGTGCACTCGGGGACGGCGCAGAAGCGCACGGACCAGGACGACCAGTACTGGCCGCTTCGTGTGACGCCGCACTTCCAGCACTGGCTGCCCCTCGCGCAGCCGGAGTGCGTGCTGGTGATCGTGCCGGGCAAGCGCCCGCGCCTCCTCTGGCACAAGTCGACGAGCTTCTGGGAGAAGCCTGCGCTGCCCGAGACGAACCACTGGGAGTCGTCGTTCGACATCCAGACCTTCGAGTCGCTCGAGGACGTCAAGGCGATGCTGCCAGGTGGCCGGATGGCCTTTCTGGGTGACAACGTCGCCCGCGGCGTCGCCTACGGGATCGCCGACGACCGCATCAACGCGAAGGATGTGCTCGGGCCGCTCGACCGTCTCAGGGTGCTGAAGAGCGCGTACGAGGTGCACTGCCTCGCCGAGGCCAACCGGCGCGCCGGCGCAGGGCACGCGGCCGCCCGAGATGCCTTTCGGGCGGGCGGTGCGTCCGAGCTCGAGATGCACCTCCGCTTCCTCGCCGCGACCGGACAGGACGACCCCGAGACCCCGTACAAGAACATCATCGCCGTCGGTCCGCACGCCGCGACGCTCCACCACGTGACCTACGACAAGCGCGCGTCGTCCGCGTCCCCGGAAACGCTGCTGGTCGATGCTGGCTCGACGTACCAGGGCTACTGCTCCGACATCACGCGGACATGGGTGAGGGGGACGGGCGCGACGGCGACGACGTTCCTCGGGCTCGTCGAGGGGGTCGAGCGGATGCAGCAGCGGCTGTGCGCCGCGGTGAAGCTCGGCGAGCCGTACGAGCAGCTCCACGAGGAATCGCACCGACAGGTCGCAGCGATCCTCGTCGAGATCGGTGTCGCGAAGGGGAGCGTCGACGAGGTGGCGGCGTCGGGAATCTCGCGCTCGTTCTATCCGCACGGGCTCGGCCACTCGCTCGGCCTGCAGTGTCACGACGTGGGGTGCGCGCTCGTGAAGCCGAAGCAGGAGAACCCGTACCTCCGCAACACCTCGACGATCACGGTCGGGCAGGCCTTCACGATCGAGCCCGGCGTCTACTTCATCGACGGGCTGCTCGAGACGCTCAAAGGGTCGGAGCACGCGGGGCTCGTCGACTGGAGTGTCGTGCAGCAGCTCGCTCCGCTCGGGGGCGTGCGCATCGAGGACGACCTCATCGTGACGGGCGGCGCCGAGAGGATCCGTAACCTCACTCGCGAGGTCCTGCCTTCGGGCGGTGGGCCGACGGGATGACGCTGTCGTACGTCGAAGAGAAAAGGGCGGAGGGCTAGATAATGGCCGGCCCGCAGCAACCGCCGGGAAAGCGTCCGCCCGGATCCGCGACTCCGGCTGGAGCGACGCGTCCTGCAGGAGCCACGCGCCCGCCCGGCGCTGCCGGTCCTGGGGCGAGTGGTGGTTCGACCCGTCCGCCGGGCGCGGCGACCGGAGGGGCACGTCCGGTGGGCGGCGCGTCGGGAGGAGCGACGCGTCCGCCCGGAGCAGCGAGCGCCGCAGGCGGAAGCACGGGGAACACGGGGGTCACGCGGCCGGGGCCGAACCTGCGTCAACCCGCGCCGATCACGCGCCCGCCGTCCTCTGGACCCTCGACGGGGCCGCCGACGAGCACTCGGTCGCCGGCAGCTCGTCCCCCTTCCGGACGGTCGGACGATATCGACGGACCTTCGCCCCCGGGCGGCGGCTCACTCAGCGAGGTGGAGCGCGCCCTCTCGACGCTCCAGGGCCGCCATCACGACACCGCGCGCGTGCAGCGCGAGACGCAGGCGGCGATCGACGCGAGGCGGGCGGCTGTCGATGCGGCGGAGCGTCAGGCGATCGCTGTTGAGAAGCGCAACGCGGTGCTGAAGGTCGTGGGTGGCATCGTCGGGATCGCCACGCTCGTCGGCGGGGGCTGGTACGGGAATCAGCGCTACCAGCGCAAGGTCCTCGCCGATGCAGCGCTCGCGCCGCTCGCCGCACCGTATCTCGCGGCCGGGTGGAAGGCGTTCCCCAGACCCATCTGGCGATCTCGCCATCGTACCGAGGCCTTGCTCGGCGCGAACACCTGCGTCATCGCGCTCGCCTCGAGCTCGCCCGGAAACGGGAGGATGGTGATCGACCGCCCCTCGGGCCCGCTCACGGCCGAGGGATCGCTGGCGTTCTGTACCTGTGCAGACGAGCGCGTGGTGGTGACGACGGAGAGTGACCCGCACGGCGGCGTCCAGCTCCTCTTCCAGGAGGCCATCGCCGTCGGCGGCAACGGTGCCCTGCCGTTCATCTCGCCCAGGCCTCATACCTTCGCGGGGCAGGCGTGCCAGGTCGACCCGCTCGACGCGTGGCTCGCGGCGGGAAAGGGGGTGAGCCCGCCGAGTGCCGCAGGGATGGCTCCCGCTGCGCAGACCGCGCTGGAATCGAGCGGCTGGAAGCTCGTTGCTTCCGCTCCTGCAGACCTGCCGTTCGCCGTGGTTCCGGCCTCCGCCGATAGCTGCTTCATCGCGCAGAGCACCGGAGCCGGAGAGGCGCTCGCGCTGCGCGAAGCGGGCGGCGAGCGACCTTTGCGGCCGCCGTCCGGCTCGGCCAACGCGATCGGGTGGTGCACGCACACGGGGCGCCCGCTGACCGTCTGGCGCACCGGAACCGGCTCGCTCGTGGTCTTCAAGCGCGCGGCCGCGCAGGTCGGCGGCACGCTCGGTCTCCGCGAGAAGGCCTCTGCGATGGCCCTCGGAGACGTGCCCACGTGGGTTCCGCTCACCGAGCGCGCGTGGGACGCGACCGGTCCGCTGCTCCTGAGCGGCGTTCCCATCGCAGACGTCGCGCTACCGAGCGATGCTCGCCCGTCGAGTCACGCACGCATCGTCTCGCTCACCCTCGGCACGGGCCACGTCATGCCCGTACCGGACCAGGCGGACCGTTATCTCTGCGCACCCGGTCTCGACACGAGCCCTCCGGCGACACTTTGCGTGCAGTCCAGCGCGCTCGGATGGCGTGCCGCAGGCGGCGAGGCGGCGGGGATCGCCGAGGCGCCGCTACCGTTCTGGATGGACGTGATGACGCAGGTGGAGGACCACCGCGGCCTCGAGGTCGAGCAGAAGCTCCTCACGCTCTCGCGCCGCCTCGCTGCGCAGGGCTACGAGGCGACCGCGCGCAGCGGGGTGCTCGAGGAGAAAGACGGGGTGGAGGTCGTGGGTCGCCCCGGCGATGACCGCATCGTTGCCATCGGCATCCAGAGCACTGCGCCGTGGGTGCTGCCCTATTCCGACGGCGCTCCGTGGACGCTCGACATGGAGCCGCAGCGCATCGCCATCGAGGACGGGGATCACCTGCACCTCGTCTCGCGTCCCTGGACGAACACCCCGCCGGACGTGCGACGCACCGTCGTCTTCCGGCATCGCAAGCCCTGAAGCTCTTTTTCTCGCCCGACCGAGGTCTCATCCATGTCGCTCTACGATCTCGCCAGCAAGACACTCGAGGGTCAGCCCGCTCCGCTGTCGGCCTATGCCGGCAAGGTCACGCTCGTGGTCAACGTGGCCTCGGCCTGCGGGTACACGCCTCAGTACGACGGCCTCGAGAAACTGTACGAGGCGTACAAGGGTAAGGGGCTCGTCGTGCTCGGCTTTCCGTCGAACGATTTCGGCGCACAGGAGCCAGGCTCCGCAGAGGAGATCCGCAGCTTCTGCTCGACCAAGTTCCACGTCACCTTCCCCATGTTCGAGAAGGTCGCCACGAAGGGCGCGTCCCAGTCCGCCGTGTACGCCCTCCTCGCAGAGAAGGACGGCGGGCCGAAGTGGAACTTCCACAAGTACCTGGTCGGCAAAGACGGTCAGGTCATCGCAGGCTTCCCGAGCAAGGTCGCTCCCGACAGCGCCGAGCTCAAGCAAGCCATCGACGCCGCCCTCGCCTAGTGCGCGGGCCGCGTCAGGAATTCTGCCGCATCGGCCGGAGGGGCGTTGCGCGCTGTCGCGCGCAATAACGGAGATTTCTTATTCGAGGTCGCTGCGCAGCCGTCGCGCCCGCGTCGGCAAGCGCAGCTTTCGCAGCGCCTTGGCCTCGATCTGACGGATCCGCTCGCGCGTGAGCTGCATCGTCGCCCCGACCTCTGCCAGCGTGTACTCCGAGCCGTCGCCGTCGAGGCCGAAGCGCATGCGCAGGATCTTCTGTTCCCGCTCCGTGAGCAGCTTCAGGAGCTCGCGCGTCTCGGTCGCGAACTTCTTCTGCGTCAGCTGGTCGACGATGGATCGCTCGGTCGTGTCCTCGACGAAGTCGCCGAGACGCGCCTCGCCGTCGCCGATGGGGAGATCGAGGCTGGTGGGCTCCGTCTTCGAACGGAGGGCGAGCTCGACCTTCTCGATCGGGAGATCGGCTTCCGCGGCGAGCTCCTCGGCGCTCGGCTCGCGCTCGAACCGGGCCTCGAGGCGCATCTGCGCGTGACGGACCTTGTTCGCCGTCTCGTGAACATGAACCGGGGACCGGATCGTCTGGCCGGTGTCGAAGACCGCACGGGTCATCGCCTGCCGGATCCACCACGTCGCGTAGGTGCTGAACTTGTAACCGCGTCGGTAGTCGAACTTCTCGACCGCCTTCATCAGGCCGATGTTCCCTTCCTGAACGAGGTCGACGAGGGCGAGCTTCGTCGTCCTCTGACGCTTCGCCAGCGAGACGACCAAGCGCAGGTTGGCCTCGATGAGCTTGGCGCGCGCGCTCTCGGCCTGCTGTTCGGCCGCCTTGACCGTGCGCAGGGTGCGGACGAGCGGCCCGCTCGTGACCCCGCGCTCCTCGGCGGTCGCGCGAAGGTTCCGGACGACCCGATCGATGGCGGCGCGTGAGAAACGAACCTTCGCCATGGCCGCCCGCGCCCGGGTCTTCTGGGTCTCGAGCACCCGGCCCGCGCGACGGCGTGAGAGCGACGCGGCGAGCGCTTGCACCGGCTGGAGCATCTTCACGATGGCCACTCGCGCCGCAGCTTCCGCCTCGGGGTCTTCGTCCGCCGCATTGCGACTGACGTCGCGAGGATGCACCCGGAGCGCCTCCAGGTCCTCCACGAGACAGCACAGCTCTCGAAGCGCCGCTGTCGAATCCACGAACGCGCGCGCGACCTCGAGCTCAGCCTCCTCGATGCGAACGGCGAGCTCCGCCTCCCCCTGACGGGTAAGCAGCGGCGTCGTCGCGAGGTGACGAAAGTAGGGGATCAGCGTGTCCCCACCAGTGGGAGATAGAGAGAGCTTCTTCAAGGGGTTCCGGGTTTCGAGGGAGGGACAACGAGCACGGGGAGACGTTCCGTCGCACGAAAGCGAACGGGACGCGCAAACTCAGGACGCACGCCGTGCAGCGGTGAACTGACAGCGCGCGGACCTGATTCCGTCAGCGCCATGGAAAGATGGGTCGAAACCACCGATGCGCAAGGGTGATGCCAGCAGTGACGTTCGCGACGCGCGCAAAGCATGGTGGGAATCGGCCGCTGTCGCAAGAAACCGGCCTTTGCTTCGGACGCGTCCTTGACGCGCCGTGCCACGCCGCGCACGTTGGGCTCACATGTGCCCGCACTGCGGTCGTGAAGCTCCCCTGATTTACCGCGGCGCGCTCGCCTATTGCTCCGCCTGCAACAACGTCCGGACGCCGCTTTCGGCCACCGGCGTGAACCTCGCGGGCAAGCCCGCCCGCTTCGGAGGGACGGTCGCGAGGGTCGTCGGGTGGGTCGTTCTTGCCGTCACTCTCGGAATTGCGCTCATCGTTGGCGCGATCTTCCAGGCGATATTCACCGCGGCGGTCGGCTGGATCGTCGGGGGCGTCATCGCTGCCCTCGGCGCTGCCGCAGCGATCGCCCTCCTCATGGGAGGCCGTTTCCTCAAGGATACCGGGGACAAGGCCACTTTCGCGGCCCGCCGCTCGGCGCTCTTCGCCCTCGCCCAGAATCAGCACGGAATCCTTCGGACCCCGATCGTCGCCCAGGCGCTGGGCGTGTCTCCGGTCGAGGCAGAGGCGATCCTGACCGGATTCTCCCGCGACCCCGAGTCCGGCATCACGCTCGAGGTCGACCCGGAGGGGCGGCTTTACTTCCGCTTCCTCGAGATCGCGGCGCAGTTCCCGCAGTACGCGCCGGGCGCCGCTCTCCCGGAAGCTGCGCGGGTGCGCGTCGAGAAGACTCAGATTCCCGAGGATGCTCCCGCCGAGGATGACGATGCCGCCGCCGAGACCCGCGCCAAGCGAGCGCGGATGTGATGCGCCGCTACTAGATGTTCCTGATCAGGGCATCGCCGAGGGCAGGCTGGTCGATCTTGCCGAACCAGATGCTCCAGACCGCCTTCATGAAGTCGACGCCCGGGATCGTCGCCGTACCGCCACCCTGGACGGTCACGGTCACCGTCTTTGCGGCCGAGTTGTAGAGGATGGTGACGGTTTGACCCTTCGTGCGCTCCCCGCTGAACGCGGCCACGTACGGGTTGATCTTCGAGGCGTCGCTGTAGCCGTTCATCGTGAACGCCTCGCGAATTGCGTTCTGGATCTTCTCCTCGGGCACGTCGCGGAGCATCCGCCAGGTGAAGCGCTTGTCGGTGTCCATGTCGATGACAGCCTGCTTGCTCTTGGCGGGCGGCAGCTCCTTCATGTCGTGGCCGATGGAGTAGACGTTGATGTCGAAGACGATCGTCTTCACGCGGATGCCGTCGCCCGTGTGGAACCAGCCGTCCGCGCCCCTGTCGAGCGCCCAGGCGCGCGCGCCGAACGACGCCATGACAGCGAACGCGACGACGAGGCCGAGGGCAAACTGGAGGAGGGAGACGCGGCGGGGGATGACGGCGGTTCGCACTTGCATGTCGGGGATGATAATTTGCTTCAGCAGATGCGAATCAGGTTTTTCGATTCCGAGGTTTCGCCATGTTTCTAGGAGGTCTCCTCGGCACCGCCGCGTCTTCACTCGACCGGGCCGTCGTCCGCGCCGCGACGTGGAACACGCAGCGCTCTGCCCCGCGCATCGGCCGCCTCACGCACGAGGAGCGGATGGCGGCGCTCGAGAACATCACCGCGACCTACGGTGACCCGCGGCACGTCGGGTCGAGGGACCTCCTCTTCCCGCAGCCGGAGCCCATCCACGTACGATGTGAGCGCGTGAGGGACCTCGGGAGCCTCGGGGGTGTGTTCGACGCCACGTGGCCGAGCGACCACATGTGCCTGAATGACGACATCCGGCACGGGTACGCGGCGCACGCGAACAACCGCCTCGGCAATGCGCGGCTCTTCCTCTCGCCCCGCCCGCGACCCACCGTCATCGCCATCCATGGCTACATGGGCGGCGCGTACCGCTTCGAGGAGCGAGCGTTCCCGGTCCGCTGGATGATGCGGCGTGGCTTCGACGTCGCGCTCGTCACCCTCCCGTTTCACGGTCTCCGCGCCCGGACCGACCGCCCGGGCACGCCGCTCTTTCCTGGGGCCGATCCCCGCTTCACCATCGAGGGCTGTCGCCAGTCCGTTCGTGACATCCAGAGCCTCGTCCGCTTCCTGCGTGCGCGCGGCGCTCCGTCCGTCGGCGTCATGGGGATGAGCCTCGGCGGCTACCTCACCTCGCTCGTCGCGACGCTCGAGCCCGACCTCTCCTTCGCCGTCCCCATCATCCCTCTCGCCTCCTTCGCCGACTTCGCCAGGGACCAGGGGCGCTTCGGCGACGGCGCGAAGGGCGAGCGCCAGTACCGCGCCTACGACCACGCGATGCAGGTCGTCAGCCCGCTCGCCCGGCCGAGCCTCATCGCCCCCGAGCGCGTGCTCGTCCTCGCGGGCGCCCACGACCGGGTCACCCCGAAGACGCACGCCGACCGGCTCGCCGCCCACTTCGCCTCCCGGATGGTCGTGTTCCCCGGGGGGCACTTGCTCCAGTTCGGCCGGGCCGAGGCGTTCCGCGAGATCGGTCGGCTGTGGAAGCGCCTCGGGCTCGGGTCAGCGCGTCACATCGGCTGACCGGACGGCTTTGCCGGAGCGGGCGGCGTCGAGGTCTTCGCGGGCACGGCCTGCGGCGTCACGTTCTGCGCAGACGCCGGGTACGCGTTGGCGAAGGCGCCCGAGCGCGGGAAGAGGAACTTCGGCACGTTGGAGAAGTCGCCGAGCAGGATGGTGGTGCCGTTGCCGCCGAGCTTCCCGAGCGCCTCGTACGCGGCCATCTGCACCATGAGCGGCGTGAGGCTGGTCTGCTGCGCGCGGTTCTTCTCGGCCTCGCCCTTCGCGAGGAGCTTCATCTCTTCTGCGGCAGCCTTCGCGCGGAGGAGGCGCGCGGAAGACTCGCTCTCCACGACGAGCTTGTCGATCGCGACCTGAGCGCTCGCGAGCTTCCGCTCCTGCTCCTTGGCGCGCAGCTGCTCCTCGCCGCGCAGCCTCGCCTCCTCGGCAGCGTGCTCCATCTCGAGCTTCTTCTTGAGCGCCTCGTTCTCGATCGCCGCCTTCTGGCGGATGGCCTCCTGCTCGCCGACGAGCTTGGCTCTCACGGCGGTCGCGATCTCCGGCGCGTAGTCGACGCGCTCCATCGTGATCGACGAGATTTCGACGTGCTTCCCCTTCACGCGCGAACGGACCTCGGCCTCCATCTCGTCCTCGATCTGCTGGTTCTTCGACATCAGCTCCTGGTACGAGTGCCGCGCCAGGACCCCTCGCGCTGCGCTGCGGAACTCGGGCCCGACGACCTCGTCGTAGTAGTTCGGCCCGACCTCGGTATCGAGCTCGTAGAGCTCGGTCTTGATCGGTCGGTAGATGATCGCGAGGTGCATGGCGAGGCCGAGCCCCTCGACGGAGGTCGTGTTGATGTCCTCCTTCTTCGTGGAGAAGGTGATGTCGAAGTCGTCGATGCGGACGCACTTGAGATCCCTGCATGCAGGGAAGTGGTAGTAGCCGGGGCCGATCGGGTCGTGCTCCACCACCCTCCTCGACGGGTCGAAGATGAGCCCCATGTGGCCGGGGTCGACGACCGTACTGACCCCGCAGCCCGTGAGCGCAAGCGTGGCGGCGAGCAATGGAAAGATGAGAGTTCGCATGGCGATTCCTTTCGTGGAGAAGACGGACGGACGTGTGGCGTGCTCGTCGCTCCCGCGCGGCTGCGCGATCGCGACGAGTCCGCGTTGAAGCGCCGCACCTGAAACGCGGCGCGAACGAAAATCAGAGGCGGGTGGAGCCTAGCCAGCCGGTCAGGTCGCGGCCGAGGCGGGTCATGCAGCGGTAGACGACGCTCGCGCCGTGCGGAGGATCGGTGAGCCCGGCCTCGCGGCAGCTCGCCTGCCCCTGCGCGATGTAATCGTGGTCGCGGCGAGTCTGGAGGGTCGTGCGCACCGAGATGGTGACCGAGAGACGCCCGGCATCGAAGCCGATGTTGGCCTCGACGATGTCGACGACGAGCTGGAGGCCGCCGGGGCGCGCGTCCCTGTGCGCATCGGCCCACGGAATCGTGGCCGTCGAGATGGCGTGCCCGACGGCACCCTCGATGTCCGCATAGGTGAAGTGACTGCCGGTCACCGGGACGGGGTCCTTCACGGCAGTGCTGCGGGTGACGACCTCGAGCGACAGCTCACCGGGAGGGGTCATCGTCGATGGAATCCCCGCGGCGGTGAGCAGCGGGATGGTGGTGGTCGTCGTCTCCGCGTTGCAGCTCGCGGTGACGAGGGAGAGTGGAAGAAGAAGAGCAACGACCGCGTTCGCGCGGCCTGAGCGAGGAGTCGTCTGCGTGCAGGCGAGCATGATTGCCCCTCTCGCAAGCGACGCGCCAACGTTGCTTCACACCTCGAATCGCTCGTTTCTTCACAGTCTGTCGACTTCAGCCGTGTGACCGCAGGTCACAGCGTCGTCCGTCGGGGTGACGTGCGTCCCGGACGCGGCTCCGTGGTGGGACGCGATGTCGCGCGAGCCGATGGTTCAGGCACCGCACGTCAGTTGCCCGGCGCGGCCCGGGGTGGCAGATGGGTCCTGGCATGCGCTCCTCGCTCCTCCTCTTCGGCGTTACCCTCCTCGGCTGCACACAGGCGGCTCGACCCGCGATCCCACCGCTCGCGCCCGGCGCCGCCTCGCTGCCCGCGCCGCCCGCCCTCTCCTTCATCGAGGACGACTATCCGCGTGCGCTCGCGGAGGCGAAGGCGTCCGGGAAGCCGCTGTTCATCGACGCGTGGGCGCCGTGGTGCCACACGTGCCTGAGCATGCGCTCGTACGTCTTCACCGACGACGCGCTGAAGCCCATCGCGAGCCGCTTCGTCTGGCTCGCGATCGACACCGAGAAGCCTGCGAATGCCGGGTTCGTGGAGCACTACCCCATGCAGTTCTGGCCCACGCTGTGGGTCGTCGACGCCAAGACCGAGCAGCCAGCCCTCAAGTGGCTCGGCTCGGCGACGGCGCGCGAGCTCGTCTCTCTCCTCGACGACGCAGAGGCAGGCGTGAGCGCCGGGACCGGGGACGCGGAGGCCGCGGCCGCGCTCCTTCGCGGCGAGCACGCATCGGCGGCAGGCAAGCGCGACGACGCGATCCGCGAGTACAGGGCGGCGCTCGCGAGCGCGCCTCCGAAATGGACGAAGCGAGGACGCACCGACGAGGCGCTCGCGTCGGAGCTCTGGGCCGCGAAGGACGACGCCGGGTGCGCGTCGCTCGCGGACCAGGAGATGGCGAAGATCCCGCCGGGCACGTCGCTCGCCAACGTGGGGCTGCTCGGTCTGCAGTGCGCGCGACGCGCCCCTGCCGGCTCCGAGACGAGGGCCCTCGCCGCCCGCCTCGCGCGGTCGGTGGAGCAGATCGCGCTCGACCCGAGCGTCCCGATGCTGGACGACGATCGGTCCGGTCTCTTCGAGGAGGTCGTCGACGACCGCAACGACGACCACGATCCGGTCGGCGCGAAGAGCCTCGCGACGAGCTGGGCCGCGATGCTCGAGGCGCGTGCCACGGCCGCGAAGACGCCGGCGGCACGCGCGGTCTTCGATGCCCACCGCATGCTCGCCTACGTCGCGCTCGGGGACCCCGCGCGTGCGCTCCCGATGCTCGCCGAGAGCGAGCGCGACTTCCCCTCCGACTACAACCCCCCCGCGCGCGTCGCCCGCGTGAACCTCGAGCTGCACCGCTACGACGAGGCGCTCGTCGCCTCCCGCCGCGCCCTCGCGAAGGGCTACGGCCCGAGGAAGCTGAAGCTCTACTTGCTCGAGGCGGACATCCTGAAGGCGAAGGGAGACGTGGCCGCCGTGAAGCTCGTCATCGACGAAGCCAGCGCCTATGCGAGCTCGCTGCCCGCCTCCGAGCGCCCCGCGAACGTGATGACCGAGCTCGAGAAGCGGCGCGCGACGGCGGGGCCGTGAGGCCGAGCGCCGCGCTCGCGATCACGGCCGCGGCGCTCACCTGCGGACACGACGCTCACGCGCAGGTGAGGTGGGACGCCGAGCTCGAGGACGGCCTGATGCGCCGCGTACTCGACCACAAGCCCGCGGGCGCGAACGACGCAACGTTCGGCCCGACCCTCGACGCCGCCGTGCACCTCGCGCTCGTCCCGCTGATCCGCGTCGGTGCGTACGGGCACTACGACGCGTGTCCCGTGTCCGGCGAGGTCGTGCGCACCTTCGTCTCGGGCGGGCTCGACGCGCGCGTCCTCGTGCCGTGGCTTCGCGGCGACCTGCGCGGCTATGCGCGCGTCGGCCTCGGCGAGGCGGGCGTCCTCGAGGAGGCGCGGGCGGGCGGTCACTTCACCGAGGTGCCCGTCGCGGTCGGAGCGCTCTACCGCGTACGCCGTCGCGTCTGGGTGACCGCGGAGATCGGCGCGAGGCTCGGCTTCGGCTTCGGTGGGGCCGGCTACGCGGCGCAGACGAACGGTGAAGATCCCGTCGGCGTCTTCCTCGACCTCGGCGTGATGTGGGGTCGATAGGCGTCAGCGCACGATCGGCTTCAGGACGGTCTTGCCGTCCTTGACCTGGACCTCGAAGTTCACGGCCTTGCCTGGGTGCTTCTGGCGCAGCTTCTCCTCGGAGTCGCGAATCGTCTTGGCCATGCCGTCCATCGTGATGGAGGCCGTGGACTCGCCGAGCGAGCGCTTGGTCTCGACGTACTTGGAGTAGATCTGGCGCGTCCGCTCGTCGACCTGGCTGGCGGCGGGCTTTGCCGCGACGGGCGCCGGGGCGGGCCTCGCAGCGACGGGCGCGGCGGCGACAGGCGGGCGAGCGACGGCCGCGGGTGCCGGTGCGGGGCGGCCGATGGGTGCTCCGGTCATCGGGACGGTGGCGGGGCGTTGAAGTGGGAACGCCGGGACCGGAGCAGGGCGTGCGGCGGCGGGGACGACGGGGCCGACGGCGGGTCGCGCGGTCGGCGCCGCAGTCGGTGCGGGTGCGGGGCGGGTCGCGATGGGAGCGGGAGCGGTGGCCGCGGGCGGTCCGGCTGGACGCGCTCCGCCAGGGAGCGGCGGCGGCATCGTGTTGCCCGTGGGACGACCAGGAATGGGAGGCCGCGCGAGCGGGGGCGGCCCCGGGATTCTGAGCGGCGGCGGTGCTGGCTTCGCCGGCACGACCGAGGGGACGGGCGGCGGTGCGCGGTCGGTGCTGCGGTCGAGCGACGCGTCACGCGCGGGCGCGGGCCGGGTCGGTGTGGTCGTCGCCGGGTTGATCCCAGGCTGCACGCCGGTCATCGCCGCGACGGCGCGCCCCGCGACGGAGGGCGCCATCGCCTCCTGCGGGATCGAGTACTGGCGGAGCGCCGCGCGCACGTCGGGCTGCGCCACCGGGTCCTCGAAATCGATGTCGACGTCGAGGTCCTCGTCGATCCCGTACTCGGGCGCGGGCGGGGGCTCGGTATCGCCGTACTCCAGCGCGGCCGCCTTCTTTCGTGCGTCGCGCGACTCCTTCGCAGCGAGGTTCGGGTCGAACCGCTCCTTCGCCTTGCGGAGGTGGTGCTTGTAGGTGCCGTCCTCGATCTGACGGCAGATGCGCATCCAGTGGGCGCTGAAGGTGTTGTACCGGAGGAGGACGTTCTGGAACCGGAAGCGGAGCGCGGTGTTGCGGATCTGCGTCTTCCTGAGGATCTGGATGCGGCGCTCGACGTCCTTCCGCGCGATCTGCGGCTCGATCCGCTCGATGCCCATGAAGTACTGGTCGTAGAGCGAGCGCAGGCGTTCGACCCGGTTTTCGGCCTCGCCGACGAGCTGTTCGATCTCAGGCAGTTCCACGCAGGCTCTCCGGACGCCGGCCCGCTTTCCGCACGCGCCGCGTGCGACCGGAACCGACCCTCATGATGAAGAGGCTACGCAAGGGAATCAAGGGTCAGGCGCGAGGAACCGCCCACCTCACAACGGCGTCACCTTCACGTTGTCGAAGCACACCTTCACCTCCCAGTCGTTGAAGCCGAAGTGATCGTGTCCGATGCCCGCGAGCGGAGCCTTGTCCTCGAAGCTCAGATATTCGGCGCCGTCGACGTACCAGCGTACGGTCTTGCCATCGGTGCGCTCGATCTTGAAGTGATAGATCTGGCCCCCTGTGACCGGCCGCTGCTTCGGGTCGTCGGAGTCCTTCTCGAGGTGGATCTCCTTGCGGTCGCTCCCGTGCTCGTTGAGGCGGGCGAGCACGTGGAGCGTGTTCTTCCAGCCGCCCAGGATCGTGAGGTAGCTCGTCGCGTTCGTGTACGAGACCGAGTTCGCCGACGACTGCCCGTCGCCCCAGACCTCGGCCTTCAGGTCCCCCTCGGTGGTGTCGCTGATGGCGTCGAACTCGATGCGCGCGTTGATGGGGATGGGCTTCTGGAGCCAGACGCCGTGGTTGTGCGCGCCCTGCCCGCAAAGACGGCCGTTCTCGATGTGCCAGACGCTGGTCTGCGACTGGTACCAGTTCGGCCCGAGCGGCGGCCCTTCGGGGACCTTGCTCGCCGCGGCCGCCGAGCCCGAAGGGCCGGGACTGGCGCTTGCGACCGCGCTCGCCGAGGCTGCAGCGGCGCTCGCGGAGGGTGCCGGGCGGTCGAAGTTGTCTTCGAACACGGTCCGGAGGATGTTCGGTGCCTGCTTCACCCGCGCCGTCGAGGCGGTGGCCGGAGCCGCGCCGGAGTCGGTCGGGGTGCTGTTGCCCGCGGGGACGCACGCCCCGCCGAGAACGAGCAGCAAGAGGGCACGGGTCGGGGCACTCGTCCTGGGGTCGCGCACGGGCTGACTTGTAGCATGGTCGAACATGAGTCGCGGTAGTAGGGACGCTCGCCGTCAGTGCGCTATTGCATCGCGGTTCGTCCGCGACAGCTGCCCCCGCACGCACGCCGTCCCCTCCTTGTCGTCGCGCACCCGGACGAACACCGGCTGGAACAGCTGATCGTCGTCGGTCGCGTAGAGGTACTTCACCTCCGCGACCGGCTGTTCCCCGGCGCCGAGGAGCGCGTCGAGCTGCTTGCGCGACTCGTTGGTCGTCCCCGCGAAGACCTTGCCGACGTGGACGAGCGCGCCCTCGTCGTAGACCGCCATCTGGTAGGCGTTGCCCGCGTTCGACAGCAGCACGACGTCGGCGCTCTTGATGAACTTGTGCTTCCGCTGCGTCCCGCCGCTCGCCGGCCGCCCCGCGACGTACGCGGCCTTCGCGTCCTTGAAGACGATCCCCTCCGCCTTCCCCTTCGCGAGCCGGTCATGCAGCGCCCGCTTCTTCGCGTGCTCCGCCGCGACCGCCAGCACCTTCACGTCCCCCGAGAGCCCCGGCTCGAGCTCCTCGTCCAGGATCTGCCAGCGCGCCATGTACCCGAGCGACGTCACGTCGCGCTCGCCGACCCGCAGCACGTCGAAGAGCCAGTACACGTGCCCGCTCTCGTGCGCGACGACCTCTCCGTCGACGATCGTCCCTTCGGGCAGATCCGTGAGCCCGTCGAGGAGCCCCTGCGGCACCTGCGTTCGCTGTCCGGCGCGGTTGGTCGCGACGACCTCGTCCTTCGTGACCTGGGCGACCGCGCGGTGCCCGTCGAGCTTCTGCTGCGCGACATAGCGATCGTCCTTCAGGAACGTCTCGAGCTCGCTGTCCTCGATCGCGTTCAGGAGCTGCGCCGCGTGCCCCACCTTCGCGCGCTTGCCGCCCACCTTGCTGCCAGACCCCTCCCCCTCGGGAGGCGCGACGGCCGCGGGCTGCACGACCTCGGTGATGGGCTGGTAGCCCTTGCCGGTCTTCTCGCGCACCAGCTTGTCGAACGTCTTCTCGGCAATGGCGAGCGAGACCTTCACGGCCTTGTTTCCCGAGTTGAGCGCGCTGCCGCGGCGGCCCCACTCGACCTTCACGGTGTAAGCGCCCGCGTCCTCGAGGAGGGTCGCGCAGTAGAGCTTGTCGGAGGACCCTTCCTGGAAGAAGAGCCGGATGGATTTGACCTCGGCCATGGCGATGAATGTACACCGCCGCCGCACGCGCGCCCTCCTCGCTCCGCTGGCGCGCGTGCGGGCCCCGTCCTTTCAGTCTCTTCAGCCGCTCAGTGCGTCGCACCTCCCGTGCTCGGGGTGATCACGGTCGCGACGGGCGCGCTCGTGACCGGGGCGATCGTCGCCGGCGTCGCTGCGGGCGCCGAGGCCTTCGCCTTGGTCGTCCGTGCGCGCGTGGCGGCCCCCTTCTTCGCGATCACCTTCTGGACGTCGAGGAGCTTTGCCAGCGTGGGGAACGCGGCGAGCGCTGCCGGGTTCTGCGCCTGGATGAGCCGCGCGCTCGCGCCGAGCGCCTCGATGTCCGCCAGCGCCACCTTCCACGTGAGGACCTCGAACGACTTCACGTAGGCAAGCAGCGCTTCGGTGGCGACGCGCATCGTCGTCCAGCTCGATGCGTGCGTGAGATCCTCGGCGACCTGTGGCGCCGGGGGCACCGCGGCTCCGAAGGCCGTCGCGTAACCCGCGCTGTTCGCGAGCTCCGCGACGGCGCCTGGAGCCGCAGCGATCTGCCCCGCCTTCGGGTGGCAGGCTCGGAAGTTCCCGAGGTCTACCGGGACGAACCCGATGGGCGGTGCAGGGATGAGGATATTCGGCGGCGCCATCGGCGAGACGAAGGCGCTCGAGAGCGTCGGCGTCGGGACGAGGGTGTCGCCTGTGTCCCCGGTCGTCACGGGCGTCGTGCTGGACGTCGCGATCGGTCGGGAGATCTGGATGGCGATGGGCTTCTTCGTGAGGGCTGCGGTCTTCTTCGTTCCTGGCATTCGGACCTCGTTCATCGGTTTGGGGTGGGACTGCGGATTTTTCGTTATTTTCAAGGCGGACCTCGTTTCGTGATGGGTGGGGCTGGGTCAGGACGGCCATGTGGTCGTCCCGATCGAGAGCGTTCACGTCCTGAACGACGACATCGACGTTCTGATCGATGACATCGACGCCCTGATCGATGACATCGACGTTCTGATCGATGACATCGACGTTCTGATCGATGACATCGACGTCCTGATCGATGGCATCGACGTCCTGATCGATGGCATCGACGTCCTGATCGACGACGCTCTGCTACGGAGCGAGAACGTTCACGTCCCGGTCGTGAACGTCGCGCTACGGACCGACTGGATCATGGTGCGGCGGGGCCCCTTCATCGTCGCTCTCCTCTCCGTCTTCGTCGCTCACGTCGACTCATTGGAAGTACGTTGAAGCATGCGCTGGCTCTTCCACATCAAGCCCGTCGACGATGCCAGTAAGCAAGAATCTTGCCAAGTATTATTTGACGCTGAAAAGGGGCTCCCGGAAGAGGCCCGGTACGCGCCCGCGTCGCTCGCGACCGAAGGCTTCATCCACGCGTCTTTCCTCGCGGACGTCGCTGCGAGCGCGAGGCTGTATTTCCCGGCAAACGCCGGGCTCGAGGTGCTCCAGATCGACCCGCGACGCCTCGACGTTCCGGTCGTTTTCGCGCCCACGCCGCGCGGGCCGATGCCGCACATTCACGGCCCCATCCCACTCGACGCCATCCGCGCGAAGCTCTCGCTCGGCGACCTGTCCCGGACGAACGATCGGGTGTCCGGGACACGCATCGCGTTCATCGCGTTCGAGGGGATGACGCTGCTCGATCTCGTCGGCGTCTACGACCCGCTGTCGCGCATCGCGTCGATGGGCTTCGACGTCACGTCGTCGTGCGAGATCGTCGGGGCGAGCGACGGCACTCTCCGCGCGTGGGCGGGCGACGGAGCGGTCCTCACCGTGACGCGCGCGCGGCCGCCGCTGAGCGAGTTCGACATGGTCGTGGTCCCCGGCGGTCCTGCGACGCGCGCGCTCGTGAAGGACGCGTCCCTCATCGCATGGCTCGCGAGCTTCCCTGCGAACCGCCTGCTCTCGTCGGTGTGCACCGGGTCGCTGCTGCTCGGCGCCGCAGGGCGTCTGCGAGGGAAGCGCGCGACGACGCACGCGAGCGCAATGGGCGAGCTGGCAGCCTACGGAGCGAACGCGGTGAGCGAGCGAGTGGTCGACGAGGGGCAGGTGGTGACGGCCGGAGGCGTGACGAGCGGGCTTCATCTCGGGCTGCACCTGGTGCGGCGGCTCGAGGGGGACGAGGTGGCGCAGAGGATCGCGAAGCAGATGGAGTGGGGGGAGGGTTGAAAGGCGCCGACGAAGCTGCGGACCAACGACCCGCGCGACCGCTCACGAGCACCGCCCGAACCCTCACAGCCGCGGGTGTAAACCCGCGGTGAGCGCGCAGTGTCGCGCGACGCGCTCACCCCCAATCGTCTCCTCAGTCGGCCATCGCGACGCGCTCGTTGCACGGCTTCGCGTCCTCGTCGCGGTAGAGGCCCGCGATGCGCATCGCGTCGCCGTCCATCGCGTGCAGCTCGCGGGTGATCTTGGCGAGGATGAGGCCGTCGAGGTTGCCGCTCGAGTAGTTCGTGTGCGTGCCGCCGCAGCTCGACTTCGGGTCGCCCGCGCCCGTGGACTGCGGGCCCGCGCCGCCGCGAAGGACGAAGAGGTTCGTGCCGCCGGTGTACTCTGCAACCTGACGGAAGACGGCCTGACCGAGCGCGTCCATGCCCGAGGCGGCGACGGTGAAGAGCTGCACGCCGTCGTGCGCCGCGCGCTTCATCTCGACCGCGTAGTCGGCGTCATTCGCATAATCGAGGTGCGGCGGAGCGTCGCCGATGAGGAACGCGAAGCGCGCGACCGAGTCCTGCCCCCACTGGAGCTGCGTGAGGCCGACGTGCAGCCCCTCGTTCACCGACTCCGGCAGGTCGCCGCCGCCACCCGCGGTGACGCGCGCGACGTCCGCGAGGAACGCCTCGGAGGACGACGAGAACTGGTGGACCTTCGTGACGAACGCGTCGCCGCGATCCTTGTATTCGACGAGGCCGAGCCGGACGGTGAAGTTCTGGCGTCCGAGCTCGTGGGCGACCTTGCCGATCGTCGTGCGCACCGCGTCGATCTCCTCCCCCATCGAGCCGGTCGTATCGAGGATGAACGCGACGTCGACGGGGCGGGTCTGCGGCAGGTTGCGCGAGGACTTCAGGCGGAGGTCGACGGCGCCGTCCTGATCGTCGATCGAGAACGCGTGGCTCGCGATGTTCGCGTCCCCATTGCCTCCGGAGCAGCTCGCGGTCGCGACGAGGTTCGTCGTCGTGAGCCCCTCGGCGTGCGGGAACAGGATCGCGCGACCTGACGCCATCGTGGTCAGCGTCGTCTGCTGCTGGTTGCCGTCGGTGACGGTCACCCGGCAGCGCGGGACGGGCTTCCCGAGGGCGTCGCGAACGACCAGGAAGCGCCGGTCGCTCACGTTCACCCGATGAATCGGGAGCCGCTCCTCGTTGGCGAGGTAGCGCATGAACTCGTGGTAGTTCGCGTTGTCGTCCCACTCGCCCGCAGCGATCGCCGGGCCGTTGAACGCGCCCGCGAACGACTCCGCGCGCGGCGCCACCGCCATCGCGCCCGCGGCGCTCGGGCGGCTCTTGCCGAGCGACATGCCGTGGCCGATCGAGCCGAGCCCACCGGCGCCGAAGGAGTCACCGAGGCCGTCCGTGCTCGCCGGCGGCGCGGACGCGACCGACGGCGTCGTGACCGGTGCCGCCGATGCCTTGGCCGGCACGCCTCGCGAAGGGGGCGCTGCCGCGAAGGGCGCGGCCGACGCGACGGGGAGGTCGCCGCCGAGGTCCTTCGCCGCGGCCGTCGTCGCTGCGGGGATGGGAGCCGCGCCCGGCGTGCCGTTCCCCTCGTCAGCGAACGCGCTGCTCGCGGTGCTGGTCGCGGTCGCTGCGCGCGTGCACCCGCCGATCATGGCGGCGAACAGTGGGACTACGAGGATCGCGACGGGGGAAAGACGACGAGCGGCGAACGGGCGCATGAGACTCCTCGGAGGGGCGGGGTGGTCCCTTGCCTACGAGCCACGGCAGACAACGATCTCTCGGCGCGTCGACTTATTTGGCGCGCCCGGAATTTCGCGAAAGAAGTAGCTTCGAGCTCTCCCATCACCGGGCTCGGAGCTCTCCCCATGCAAGCGAAGGCTGTGTTGCCGGTCGTCCTCCTGTCTCTGACGAGCGCCAGCGCGCACGCGGAGCCACCCGCCCCTCACGCGTTCATGTCGTGCTCGGTGACCTTGCCGTCGGCGACGATCCTCGCGACGTTCGACGACTCGATGAGCGGAACGGTCACGGTCGACGGGGCGGTAGGCACCCGGCGCTTCAAGATCAAGTCGCTGCCGTACAGCGCCACGTACAACCTCATGTTTCAGGGGTACGGCGCGGGGGACGTGAAGCCGGCCGCCGAGTCGCTCACCACCGGCAAGAGCGTGGTCGCTCGGCTCGTGCAGTACGACACCGTCACCCACCTCTTTCTCGACTCCGACTACCACCTGCCCTCCGTCCGGATGCCGATGGAGGGCTTCATCTGCAAGTAGGCGAAGTCGACCATGCACGGCTCGCGACGCCACGCGACAGCCCGCGACCCCTCGCGATCGCGAGGCTCGCGCCGACACGAGGCGTACGAATTCCGCGGAGAAACTGCAGGTACACGGCTTGCTTAGGCAGGCTCGATGACCTCCGCACCCGTCCTTCGCGTCGCCGCACTCTCGCTCCTCGCGCTCGCCGTCCCTTCGTGCAGCGACGCGAACGGCGCGAACGAGGACCTCGGGATCTCGAGCAGCGCGATCACTCCCATTCCCGGCTGCGACTACTCGTTCGCGCGACCGTCGCCCGCGAGCCTCTCGTCGATGGGCTACAAGTTCGCCGCGCGCTACCTGAGCGGCGATCCGGGCAGCGGGAAAGACCTCAGCGCCTCCGAGGCGACGTCGCTCACCGGCGGAGGGCTCGACATCGTCCTCGTCTGGGAGTCGACGGGGACCGACGCCACCGACGGATTCAACCAGGGGGTCAGCGACGCGACCGCGGCGAAGAGCGAGGCCGTGAGCGTCGGTCAGCCTGCCACTCGCCCCATTTACTTCGCGATCGACTTCGACGCAGAGGCGAGCGACGCGTCTTCGATCAACGCCTACTTTCAGGGCGTCGCCTCGGTCATCGGCCTGTCCCGCACCGGCGTGTACGGCGGCTACTACATCGTCGACGAGCTGTTCAACGCGGGGCTCGTCAAGTTCGCGTGGCAGACCTACGCGTGGTCAGGCGGCTCGTGGGACTCGCGCGCGCAGCTCCGCCAGACGCAGAACGGCGTCGACGGAGATCAGCTCGACGCCGACACGGGCATGGTCGACGACTACGGACAGTGGGGGCCTGGCGCGCCGACCGGGACGGCGGAGTACGCGGCGCAGTTCGTGAGCCAGTCCTTTCCGCTCGCGGCAACCGCGCTCGACATGACCGAGGGCCAGACCATCCCTTCGTACATCGAGCTGAAGAACGTCGGCACGAAGACCTGGGACACGAACACGCACCTCGGAACGACGCAGCCCCGCGATCGCGCGAGCGTCTTCGCCGACTCGACGTGGCTCAGCCCGGATCGCCCGGCTGGCGTCACCGGCACCGTGCCGCCGGGGAGCACGTACAAGTTCAAGTTCGATCTGCACGCGCCAAGCTCGACGGGGACGTTCCTCGAGTACTTCGGCGTCGTGGAGGACGGCGTCGCCTGGTTCAGCGACCCGGGACAGGGGGGGCCGGTCGACAACGATCTCGAGGTACAGGTCGTCGTGAGCGCCCCGGAGTATCGCGGCATCTTCGTCTCGCAGACGTACCCGGCAGCGCCCGCGGCCTTCACGATGCACGTCGGCGAGACGTCGCAGGGCTCGATGACGCTCAAGAACAGCGGCACGAAGGCGTGGGTTGCGGGAACGACCAAGCTCGCCCCTATCCCGCGTGACACAGCCTCACCCTTCGCGACCTCGACGTGGCTCTCGCCGACTCGTGTCTCCAGCGTCGCGTCCGACGTGCAGCCAGGCGCCAGTGGCACGTTCGCCCTCTCGCTGACCGCGACGAAGCTCGGAGACTTCGAAGTCGAGCTCGGCCTCGTCGAAGAGGGCCTGGCGTGGTTCGCGGATGCGCCCACAGGAGGCGGGCCTGCGGACGGCTTCCTGCGGGTGCACGTCAGCGTGGTCGCAGGGGGCGACGACGCGTCGGACGCGGGGGAGAGCGACACGGACGCGGACGCCGCGACGAGCGCCAGCGTGGACGGCGGAGATGCCGGAGATAGCGGCGTGTTCAGCGCCAGCGACGCGGGAATCAGCACGACGACCACCGACGCCGGCGCCAAGCGCCACGACGCAGGCCATCTTGGTCAGCCCGCGGCCGACGGCGGCGACGAGCAAGCCGAGGTGGACTCCGGCGCTTCCGCGAGCATCCCCGCCTCGATCGGTGGATGCTCCGTGGGCCATGGCGAATCGCCGGCGGCTCCGATGGTGTTCGTCGGGCTGATGATGATCGTGCTGCGCAGGCGAACGCGTCGGTCGGTGTAGCCTCGACTCCCGCGCCCGACCACCCGTCAGGTCGCCGCCTTGCTCGGCCTGACGAGGCGAGCCGCCGCGTCCGAGGGGGAGGATGTTAGCCTCGGCGCCATGCAGTCTCGCTATGAGGACGCCGAGGTCAGCCCGTTCCTGCGACAGCTCGGGCCGGACATCCCCGAGCTCGTCGGGCTCCGCACCTACACCGCTCGCCTGCTCGGAGCCGAAGGGGGCCTCGTGCTCCACGGCGGCGGGAATACGTCGGCGAAAGGGAGGGTGTCGTCAAAGGTCCATGGCGAAGTGGACGTCCTTTACGTGAAGGGCTCGGGGCGAGACCTCGCGACGATCGACCCGTCGGGCCATCCCGCGGTACGCCTCGAGCCGCTGCTCGCGCTGCGTCGACTCGACACGATGAGCGACGAGGCGATGGTGAACGAGCTGCGAGCAAACCTCCTCGACGGCACCGCCCCCACGCCGAGCGTCGAGACGCTCCTGCACGCGTTTCTGCCGCCGCGCTTCATCGACCACACGCACGCCGACGCCATCCTCGCGGTGTGCGATCAGCCGCGCGGCGAGGAGGTCTGCCGGCGCATCTTCGGCGAGCGTCTGGTCTGGGTTCCGTATGTGATGCCCGGCTTCGCGCTCGCGAAGCGCTGCGCCGACGCCTACGACGCGCTCGTCGCGAGCGGGAAGAAGCCCGAGGTCATCGTGCTCGAACGCCACGGCATCTTCACGTTCGCCGACTCGGCGAAGGAGAGCTATGCGCGGATGATCTCGGCGGTGTCGCGCGCCGAGGGGTACGTCGCCGAGTCGCGCCACACGGTCATCCTGAGCGGCACCGTGGCTCCGTCGACCTACACGACCGCAGAGGTGTCGCACGCGCTCCGCGGAAGCGTCGCGAGGCTGGCGCGCGCGGCGTCCGAGCGAGGGCCCATCGTGCACCACCGCGCGACCGACAGCATCCTGAGCTTCCTCGCGCGCCCCGACGCCGCGGAGCTCTCCGCCATCGGCTGCGCGACGCCTGACCACGTGCTGCGCACCAAGCCGGTGCCGCTGTTCCTCGAGCTCCCCGCGGCGAACGACGAGACGTCACTCCACGACTCGGTCGACCGGCAGGTCCTCGCGTACGCCGCGCGCTACGACGCCTACTTCGCCGAGATGTGCGCGGCGAAGCAGGTCACGCGCACGAAGCTCTCCTCCTGGCCTCGCGTCGTGCTCGTCCCGGGCATCGGAATCCTCTCGATCGCGGAGACCGCGACGGACGCGAAGATCGCGGCCGACATCTACGAGCACACGGTCGACATCATCGACGGAGCCGCGGACGTCGGCCATTACAGCCCGGTCGGCCTCTCGGATCTCTTCGACGTCGAGTACTGGAGCCTCGAGCAGGCCAAGCTGAAGAAGGCGCCCGCGGGCCCGCTGGCCCAGGCGATCGTGCTCGTGACGGGCGCGGCGTCCGGCATCGGCAGGGCGACGGCGGCGAAGCTCCTCGATCTCGGGGCGCATGTCGTCCTCGTCGACGTCGCGGGAGATCGTCTCGAGGCCGTGGCGGCGAGCTTCAAGGGAGCGCTCCTGTCGCGCGTCACCTGGACCATCGCGGACGTCACCTCCGCCACGGCGGTCGACGCCGCGTTCGCCCATGCGTCCAAGCAGTTCGGAGGGGTCGACGTCGTCGTCTCGAACGCCGGCACGGCTCCGATGGGAGATCTCCACGGCGAGGACGGAGACGCGCTGCTCCGCAAGTCGCTCGAGCAGAACCTCGTGTCACACAACCACGTCGCCCGCGCCGCCGTCGCGACGTTTCGCGCGCAGGGACATGGCGGCTGCCTCCTCTTCAACGTGAGCAAGGCGGCGTTCGCGCCGGGCCCTCACTTCGGACCGTACGCCGTGGCGAAGGCGGGCCTCCTCGCGCTCATGCGCCAGTACGCGGTCGACGCAGCTCCGTTCGGCGTCCGCTCCAACGCCGTGAATGCCGATCGCATCCGCACCGGGCTGTTCGCCGGCGGTGTCGCCGAGGCCCGCGCGGCAGCTCGCGGGCTCACCGTCGAGGAGTACTTCAAGGCCAACCTGCTCTCGCGCGAGGTGAGCGCGGAGGACGTCGCCGACGCGTTCGCCTACCTCTCGAGCGCTCGCGCGACGACGGGATGCGTCATCACGGTCGATGGTGGGAACGCGGCGGCTTTTCCTCGCTAGCCCGCCGGAGCGGGACCGCAGGCTGGCTCGCGGAAGTGGCGCATGCCGAGGTCGTGGCTAGCTTGTCCGAATGGGGACGGGGCGGGAGCCGGCCACGCGGGCCAGCAACGCGAGGGACTTCTTCGATTTCCTTCGTCGCGGGTACCCCAGCGTCCACGCGCACCTCCGCGCGACGCTCTCCCCTGCCCTGCTCGAGCGCATCGAGGAAGGGGTGCGGACCGACTGGATCCCGATCGATATCGACGGCCCGTACGTCGACGCAGTGCTCGCATACATGGGCACCGACGCGCTGAAGACCGCGAGCCGGCACTTCGTGAGCCAGTCGCTCGTGCGAAGCCCCGCGATTCGCAGCCTGTTCGAGGGGGTCCTTGCGGTGTTCGGCGTGAACGTCGGCGGCTTCCTCCGCGTCCTCCCTGCCGGCTTCCGGCAGAGCTACCGCGACGCCTTCACGCTCACCGTGGAGCGCGCCGAGCGCGACGCGCTCGTCGTGTTCGCCGACATCGCGCCCGAGGTGCTCCGCTTCGAGGCGTATCCCGTGATCTGGGAGGGGCTGTTCCTCGGCCTCTACGACCTGGCGCGCACACCGCCGAAGCTCGAGTTCACGCTGCTGCGAAGCGCGGCAAGGGTCGAGGCCCGCTTCAAGTGGTGAGCTGTGCTCGCGAGTGTTCATCCCGCGCGTTGCAACGGCGTCTCTACTGACAGAGCGAGGCGGCCGAGCAGAGGAGCGAGCCGTTGCACCGGAGTCCGGCATCGTTCGCTGCGCAGCACGGCTCGCCGGCACCGCCGCACAAGACGCAGGCGGTCGCGGCCGGGTCGCACACCAGGGAAGCGCCAAGGCACGCCGTACCGCAGCACGCCTCGCCGGCGCCGCCGCACGCCTGGCACACCTTGGTCGCACCTGACCCCGAGCCCGTCCCGGTCGACTCGCATTGAACGGCCGTTGCCGTGCAGCCGACCGAAGGGCAGCACTCTTGACCAGGCCCCCCGCACACGGAGCAACCACCGTCAGCGCACGCATTGCCGCAGTTCGAGCTCTCGCACAAACCGCCGCCCGTATACGGGCAGACGGACCCGGACGGCGTGCACACGTCGGCGACGCAACACCCGCCGGAGTTGCATTCGTTCGCGACGCAGCACGCTTGTCCCGGCCCGCCGCATGGCGAGCAGTAACCCTTCGCGCCGCACGTCGTCCCGCTGGGGCACGCGCTGGCTGCTCCGCAGAGCTCTCCCGCCGCCTGCCCCCACGCCGTGCAAACGCCGGACGCGCACGTCGTACCTGACGGACACGGCATGCCGCTGTCACCGCAAACTCCGGCATCGAAGGGCTTCGCGGTGTCCGCCACCTCGACATCCTTGTGCGCGTCGACCCCGGCATCGTGGCCGCTGTCCGTCACGGTCCGGTCTTGCGCTGCGTCCTTCGACGTCACGGTCCCGGTGTCCTTCGACACCGATCCGGTGTCCTTCGAGCCCGTCTCCCTCGCCTGAACGTGCACGTCGGAGACGGCGTCCGATGCGGCGTCCGTCCCTGAATCGAGCGGCGGCGGCTCTCCGTCGTCGCACGCGGACAGAGTGAACAAGCAGCAGGAGAGCGCGCTGACGAGCACGCGAGAAGTCAGGCGCATGGGGGCAGACTCTACACCGAGCTCAGAGCGAGACGCGTGTGCGGTCGACGATCATGATCGCGAGGATCGCGACGAGATAGACGATCGAGTACGCGAACAGCGAGCGCGCCCACCTATTCCCTGACTGGGGACGGAGTCCGACCATACTCAGCGCGAGGAAGAGGGCGCCCAGCACGCACGCCGCCACGAGGTACGCCGTACCGGCGAGGCCGCACGCGCCCAGGCTCGTGCCGACGAGGACGAGCGTGTACCCGAAGATCTGGAGCTTCGCCGCCTTCTCTCCGCGCTCGACCGGGACGACCTTCATGCCTGCCGCTGCGTAGTCCTTCGCGCGGAAGAACGAGATCGCGATGAAGTGAGGCACTTGCCAGATGAAGAGGAGCGAGAAGAGCGCGACCCCTCCGAGCTGGACGGCGCTGGGAACCGCGCCTGCCATCGGGCCCGCGCCCGTGACCGAGCCCGTCACGCTCGTCCATCCCATGAGAGGAGGCATCGCACCGGGGACCGCGCCGACGAGGAGGGCGAGCGTGCTGTGGCGCTTCATCGGTGTGTAGACCGCGACGTAGACGACGAGCGCGAGCAACCCGAGCGCGGCCGTCACGGCGTTGACCGAGAGAAGGAGGGGGAGCGACACCACGGCAAGGAGGAGGCCGAATGCGAGCGCCACCGAGGGGGCCAGCCGCCCCGAGGGCAGCGGACGCTTGCTCGTGCGCGCCATGAGCCGATCGAGGTCCCGCTCCCACCACATGTTCAGCGTGTTCGCCGACGCGACGATCAGCGTGGTCCCGAGCAGCGCGCAGAGCTTCGAGCCCAGCGCGAGGTGCCCCGGCGCCATCGCCATCCCGCTCGCGCAGGTCGCGAGGACGATCACCGTGATCCGCGGCTTCGTCAGCGCGAGGATGTCGCGGAAGGAAGCGGACGCGAATGTGGCTTCCGCGCGCGAACGCGGCCTTGCACCGGCTGTGACCACGAGGTCGAGCTCGCTGGACGCGGAGGCAGGGTTGGTCGTTACCACGCTGGTTCGCTCTCGCGCTCGATCGCCGTATTCATCGACAGATTATGAGGATTTGCAGCGCGTCGGCTGACTCTGAGCCGATGTGTCGGCCGCCCAGCTACGCTTCGCGCGCCGGACCATAGTAGAAGGTGTCGGCGTTGCAAGTCGCGACGTCGATAGAGACACCGCGCCCGACGGGCAAGGCCGGGAGCACTGAACGTCGGTCCTGTCCGACCGGCCTCAGGCGTCACCACTGTCCGGCTTCGCCGACATGGGCTCCGCCATCAGAAGTCTCGCCTTCGCTGTGATACCGCCTGCAATCGTCTGCGTCACGACGCGATACCCGGCCGCGCAGAGCTTCGCGACGCGGGTGGCGTCGATGGCAAGGTCCGCGTCCATCCAGCCACCGAGCCCGCCCTGGTCGTTCCGGCGCGCATCGTGGCAGCACGGCATCACGGCCACGCGGCTACGTGCGGCCACCGAGAGATCGAGGACCGTGTCGGTGAGCAGTCCGCATGCGTGCACGGATACGACGAGGTCCGTCGGGTGAAGAGCGGTCTGGTCCAGCTCGCTCTCGTGGAAGACGACGCGTGTCGCAATGCGCGGCCAGGCAAAGGTGAACGCCGTCAGGAGCTTCGCCGCGCTCGGCGGGAGACGCCGGTCCACGACCAGGGCCGAAGGTGACGTGTCGTCGAGGACCAGGCATAGGATCGCCAGCAGCCCGTGCCCGCCGGCGAGATCGACGACCCTGCCTCCCCGAAAGCGTCTGCGCACTCGACGCGCGACCTCCCACGACTCGTAGAGCTCCTTCCTCGGCAAGCAGTCCGATTCGCACACGACACGTGCCACGCGATCGAAGAGGGAGTCCGTCGAGAACCTCGCGAGGGCGCGACCGTTCAGGCGCGATCGGCTGGACAGGTCCCACGCTTTGAGTTCTTGGTCTTCGAGCATCGAGGGGAACAGCGTAGCGGAAACGGCTGCATCTCCAGCGGCCCGCCGCGGACATGCGGGCCGAACGAGGGGGTCGACGTGGCAACTACCTTGCTGATTCCCCCATCTTTTCGATCAGCTCGAGAGCGTGTGTTACTTGTGCCCACATGAAGGTGGACGCGCCTCTAAGGGTTCAGGTTCCCGCTGTCGGTGCCGATCAGCCCTCCTGGGTTCGTGTCGGAGTCATCGCCATGGTCGGGTTTGCCATCGGAGTCGGCTGGCCACGGCTCGTCGGCGCGAAGCTCGGCCCGTCACTCCCGTCGGAGACGACATCGAGCGCGCCTGCTGCCCGTGCGGAAAGCCCCACCGTCGCCTCACCTAGCCCGAGTGCGTCCGGTGTGGCCGTCGCTCCGGCCTCGACACCTTCGACTGTGCCTGCCTCGTCGGCTCCAGCCACCATGCCTGCGCTGTCGGTGAATCACGGTGTCCTCCTCTCGTGTCGCAGCGACGACGGAGAGACGCTGAAAGGGGTTGCCGCGTGTGGTGGCCTTGCAGGCTTCGACGCGATCGCGCAGCCACGACTCCGGAAGCTCTCGCAATGCCCAGCAGCGACCGGCTCGACGAGCGGCAAGCTGTCGGTCGTGTTCAACCTCGACTTCACGAGCAAGCGCGTCGGAACGGACGTCGGCAAGTCCACCACCGTCTCCGATCCACAGGGGTTCGCGACCTGCGTGAAGACCGCCTTCCAGGGCGTCTCACTTGGAGCTCTCGACCACCAGAACCCTCGCTACACCATCGGATACAACATCCAGTTCTCTCCGACCGATCATGCTGCCCCGACGGTCGCTCCATCGGGGCCGTCCGATGGAGTGCCCGCAGCTGCGGTCACGCCGTCGGGAAGGCCCACGCCGCCATCGAAGGGCGCAGATGAGACGGGTGTCGAGGTCGCGTGGGAGGTTGCGATCGTGCGAGACGCACCGCGGACCGGCGCCGTCGTCGCGCGACTCCCGCGTGGAACGAAGGTCAAGCTCGGCGCGAACCAGGAAGGCTGGTTCAAGATCGAGTACGGCACCGGCGCCGAGGGGTGGGTTTACCGCGGAGCGCTCGGCAGGTAAGCGGTCGACGGCCCGTCGAGCAGAGCGCAGCCACCGTCACAAGGTTGGGGCGCCTGCGCTACCGTCCGTCTGGCGTCGTCGGGAACGGGGCGGTCGTGGGGGTGCCCGCTTCATCGACGCGAAGGAGCTCCTCCACCTTCCGCTGCGCGCGGTCGAGCCGGGTCTGCGAGGCTCGAGAGAGCCTGACCCCCTCCTCGAAGAGGCGCAGCGACTCCTCCAGCGGAAGGTCTCCGTGCTCGAGCTGCTCGACGATCTCGGTCAGCCGCGACAGCGACGTTTCGAACGACGCAGGGAGGGTAGCTTCGCGATCGACCGGCTCACTCGGCGGCATGTCGTAGAGCCTCGTACGAGTGGACCCGCGGCGCAAGCACGAGTCGACTGGGGCCGGGCGGTGCCGGGATGAGAGCGTACCCATCGTCGTCGAACACAGCCGGGACGGCCACACCATCGGGACGCAGCACGAGCCCGGAGACGGTGGTGGAAGGCGGAGCACCGTCGACCGCTCGTACGTGAAGCCACACGGCATCGCGGGAAGACGACAGCTCGGGCGGGGGCAACCCCATTCGCGCGCGGAGCGCCAGGGTCCGGATGCTCTCTTCCGGGTCGAAGAACGCGGCGCGCTCGAGAACATGGGCACGGAGCGGCACCGCAGCGTCGCCAGACCGCAGCGCGAGAGCGAGGACGATCATCCGCCGCGTACCCGCATCGACCTCTTGCTCGTAGCGATCCGCGAGGAGCCCGATCGCCCAGGGCTGAGTGCCCTCGCCGAGCCCAAGCGCCGTGTGTGCGCGAGCTATGGGGCTGGGAGATCCGAGCCAGCCGAGGGTGCGACCACGCTCCGGTTCGTCCGCGTCACGCGTGAGTGCGAGCGTGGCGAGCGGGGCCGCGATGTCTCCCGCGTCGATGTGCTCCAGGAGCTCGGTCGTCGTCAGAGCGCTCGCGGTCCGGGCCGCAATCAGCGCACCGGCCAAGAGGGCGCGCGTGAGCGGGTCACGCTCCGTCGCGAGATGAGCTCCAATCGCCCGGGCGTGTGCAGCGTCGCTTCCATCGGACGCCATCGCCACCGCACGTCGGACCCGTGGGTCCGGGTCGCTCAGACCCGCAAGAGGAGACATCTCCCCAACGAGGACCAGCGCGGCGAGCGCTACCGCGCGGTCGGCGGCGTTGCTGGCGCGCGAAAGATCGCGAAGAGTGTGCCTCACGGCGACGGGAGCGTCCCCAGAGACACGGCCGCGCAGCGCCGCCATCCGTGCCCCATGGCGTCGCAACGTCGGCTGCAGAAGCGCGCGCCCTATCGCGTCCCACGCGCCGGGGGCGCGCGAGCGGGCGATCGACTCCGCCGCATCGCCGTCCAGGACCGGATCGGTGAGCAGCTCGCCCAGCGCGACGAGCGCGCGAGGATTGTCTTGTCGACCGAGGGCGATGATCGAGTCTCGCCGAAGCGTCAGCTCGGAGGACGCACGGACCCGTGCGGCGAGCGCGCCCACGACTTCCTCTCCGCTCACGCGAGACGAGAGCGCGATGCCCGCTGCGGCCGTCAAATCGTCCTCTATGAGCTTTCGGACCGCGTGAGCTGCGTCTTTCGCCCCGAGATCCACGAGCGACCTCGCCGCAGCTTCTCGCACCAGGGGATCGACGTCGTCGGCCGCCGCGACGAGCACTTGCAGGCCACGTCGATCCCCCAGCGCGCCGAGTCCATGGATGCCAGCGAGGCGCGTCGCGCGGTCGGTCGACCGACTCGCCTCGAGCACCCCGTCCTCCGCTCGGAGATCATCGAGGGCGACGGACAGAGCAATCCCCTCGGGGGTTACGATCGCGGGGCTCGCGAGCGCGATGGGTGGAAACGCTGCCAGCGCGCGCAGCGCGGCGGCCTGCCCTGGGCCGCCTCTCTGGGCAGCTCCGACGAGCGCGACGATCGCCTGCTCATCTCCTCCGCGCGCGAGCGCGAGCGCGGCGGTGTCTCTCGCGAGCTCCAGTCGAGCGCGGTGTTCGCCGTCGCGAACATGAAGGCCGGACGAGGGATCATCTCCGCCCCCGCGCGCCGGTGCGGCCGAGCGACCGACAGGTGCATTGAGGACGACGTCGGTGAGCACGCGACCGACGTTGCGCTTCCCCGCGAACGGGGCGAGGGCTCGGGTCGCCGCGAGGAGGACGATGGCGTCGGTGCGAGCGAGGCTGCGAGGATCCTGGAGGAGCTGGACGAGCACGAGCGATCCGTCGTCGGTTCCGAGCGCGACGGACCGATCGATGCCACGAAGCACCTCCGCATGGGCGCTCGCCGCGTCGACCGCGTCTCCCCCGCGCACGAGACGCCGCGCGACGTCGATCCCGAAGCGCTGGAGGAGCGCGCGATTCGACCCCCACGCCGTCGCGGGCTCACCGTCGCGCGACGGATCCGCCGCGGCGTCCCGCCCGAACGCGAGCCCGGAGAGCACGAGCAGCGGCAGTGCCCATCTCTCGCTCTTCTTCCGGGGACCTCGTGTCATCACTTGATCGGCTCGGCCGTCTCGCGAGGCGGAATGACCTCTGCGGGGCATCCATTCTTACGCCGATCGGGTGACCGCACACCGGGAACGTTCGGGCACGCATCCTCGGCATCGATGATCCCGTCGTCGTCGTTGTCGGCGTCCGGGCAGCCGTCCGCGTCCTCGAACCCGTCGCGATCCTCCGCCAGGTCGGGGCACTGATCCTCGTCATCGGGGATTCCGTCGCCGTCCTTGTCATGATCTGCGAAGCGGACTCCGAGACCTATGACCGCGCGAAACGACGGGACGCCGATCGCGTGGTCGAGCCCGACGTCGACACCGAGGAGTACGAATCCGTCGTGGTAGTGGCCAATGGCGATGCGGTCGGAGACCGCGAGGAGCGCAGGACTCTCGGCGGCGCTCCCCGGCTGCCCGAGCCCGAACGGTCCTACCGGCCCTCCAGGGAGCGAGCCGTGCAGCGCCGCTTCCCACGTGTGGCGTCCGTCAGGGTCGATCGAACGCAACAGCGCGGGTCGAAGGACGACACCGAACGTCCAGGGGATGGAGTTGCCGAAGACGATGCCGCCGGACGCCGCCGTCGGCCACTCGACATGGCTCGTACGCACGGTATACCCGAGGCTCGCCTGAACCGACGCGACCCGCACCGACAGGTCCGCGAGCATGCGCGCGGTCACCGTCGGCTCGCTCTCCCCCATGAAGCTCGTGCCGGATCCGGTCGGGAACGTCACCTCTCCGAGCGCGGCCAGGCCGAGGCCGCCGCGATCGTTGTCGATGAGGGTGCCCTTCCCGAGCAGCGAGAGATCTCCGATGCTCGACGTGGGCACCGTCCCGGAAGAGACATACGACGTCGCGACGCTTCCGGAGCCATGCTCTTCGAGGACGAACGGGAGGCGCAACCCCACGAGCCCGCGAGCTCCGAGCCCTAGGCTCATGGCGAGATCGACCGCGGACAGATCCTCGACGGGCCGCGCGTAGACCGCGCCGGACGGCTCGCGGAGGGTCACCGAGTCGTTCTCGTAGCGAAGCCACGCGCTCATCGAAACGAGCCAGGGACCGGGCGACGACGGGGGCTCCAGCACGAGGTTCGCGCGCGGATCGACAGACGGCGCCCAGGTGCGCACGTCGAGGGATGGGACGGCGTCGGCGACGGCGACGCCCGGAGCGAACGTGAACGCGAGCGCACAATGGATCGCGAGGGCGACCGTGCGGCTTCGCATCGTCAATTGGAGGCGACGGTGCCGTCGATGGGCGTCGGCTCGGGCTCTCGCGTGCCTTCCTGCCGCTCACGCCACCGCTTGATCGCGCAGCTGAGGATGTCGCCGATGAGGGAGCGGTACTCGATCTTCGCCCCCTTCGCGATCAGGCAAAGGTCGCTGTAGTCGGGCGTCAAGCCAGGGAGCGGGTTCACCTCGATGACGTAGACCTTGCCGTCCGGCGTGAGACGAAGATCGACGCGGGCGACGTCCCGGCACCCGAGCGCCGTGAACGTCGAGCGACTCACCTTCTCTATGGTGCGGAGCTCCTCCTTCGTCAGCGTCGGCGGGCACTCGTATCGCACGTGCTTCTCCCAGTCCTGCTTGCACGCATAGTCGTAGACGGCACGGCTGTTGGGCTGGAGGAACACGACCTCCATCGGCGGAAGGACGCGCGGGCGGCGCTCGCCCAGGAGCCCGACGGTGAACTCTCTGCCGATGATGTACTCCTCGACGAGCGCGGGCTGGCCGTATTTCTCGATGATCTCTCGAGCGATCTCTCGCGCCCCGGCCTCGTCGTCGACCACGCTCTTGCTCGTGATCCCCTTGCTCGTCCCCTCGGCGTTCGGCTTCACGATGACCGGATAGCGGAACGGGCGAAGCTTCTCGCGTCCGGTCAACAGGAGCTGAAAAGCAGGTGTCGGGATGTCCCGCAGGAGCCTCTTCGACAGCGCCTTGTCGAGACAGATGCTCAGCGTCGCGGAGTCGCTCCCCGTGTAAGGAATGCCGAGGAGCTCGCACAGGTTCGGGACCTGCGCCTCGCGGTTCCGACCGCTGATCCCCTCGGCGATGTTGAAGACGACGTCCACGCTGCTGTTCATCAGCGCGCGCGGGAAGTCGGCCGTCGCCTCGAGCGGGACGACCACGTGGCCATGGCTCTCGATGGCGGTGGAGAGCGCCTGGATCGTCGTCGGCGAGTCGTACTCGGCCTCGCGGTCGTCGCCGTGGGAGTCGATGCGCTTCATGTTGAAGGCGAGGCCGACGCGGAGGCTCGTGCGCCTCGTCTTCGGTCGCGGCTTCGTGCCTTCGAGCAGCGGGAGGAGGCCCACACGCGCCGCGGCGGCGCGGACGACGGCGAGGACGGTGGCGTCGTAGTCGAAGCCGGCCGCGTGGGTCGCCGCGAAGAGCGCGGCGTCGGGCTCGAAGTTCGGGAGCGCGTTCACGCTGAGGAAGTAGACGTCGCCGTCCGGGCCGATGCGGAAGTCGATCGACGACGCGTCGCGGAGGCCGAGCGCCTCGTAGGCCCGCGCGGCGAGCCCGTCGACCCGCTCGAGCACACGAGTGCTGAGGCGTGGTGGAACGACGCGCGAGACTCGCATCGCGTCGCCGTGCTTGAGCGCGTAGTCGAGGATGTCGAAGCGCCGCACGTAGTTCGGGTCGATCGACAGCTCCACCGGCATGAGCCGGGGGAGGCCGTCGACCTTGCTCACGCGCACGTCGACACCAGGGATGTAGCGTTCGACGAGCACCCCCTCGGGATAGGCCACGAGGAGCTCATCGAGCAGCCTGCCAAGCTCGCCGTCGTCGTCGGCGATGCTCTGCTGGGTGATGCCCTTCGACGAGCCCTCGAAGTTCGGCTTCGCGATGACGGGATACGGCAGCTCGTCGAGACCTCCGGCGCGCAGCGACTCGCGCGTGAGGAGCCGACCGCGGGGGCTCGGGATCCCGTACCCTGCGAGGAGCTTCTTCGTGAGCGCCTTGTCGAGCGTGACGCAGAGCGCATAGGCATCGCTCCCCGTCGCAGGCATGCCGAGCTCCTCGAACAGCGCGGGGTAGAACCCGCGTCGCATCCGGCCGCGCCGCCCCTCCGCCGTGTTGAAGATGAGGTCCGGTGCGAACGCCTCGAGCTTCGCGACGAGGCGCGACGCGGGGCCGGTGACGTCGATGCGCTCGACGTGGTGCCCCGCCCTCTCCAGCACGCGCACGAGGCTCTCGATGGTCTCCGGCGTATCGAACTCGGCTTCCTCGATCGCGTCCGTGATCTTCAGGTTGTGCGTGAGAGCGATGCGCATCGCCCGTCACCTTACCCGAACATCGGGTTGACCTGCTGCGAGACCCTCACGAACGTGGTCCGCTTGCTGAGCTCCTTGAGCGTCTTCGCTCCGACGTAGGTGCAGGAGGATCGCAGCCCCCCGAGAAGCTCCTGGATCGTCGATGCAACCGGGCCCCGGTACGGAACTTCGACGCTCTTCCCCTCGCTCGCCCGGTACTCGGCGACGGCGCCCGAGTGCTTCTCCATCGCCTCGCGGCTCGACATTCCATAGAAGCGCATGACTCGGGTGTGTGGTGCGGACGCGCGCTTCTTCACGATCCCCTCGCTCTCGTCATGACCGGCGAACATGCCCCCGAGCATCACCATGTCCGCCCCGCCCCCGAACGCCTTGGAGACGTCGCCCGGGAACTGACAGCCCCCGTCGGAGCAGATGTGGCCGCCGAGACCGTGCGCCGCGTCCGCGCACTCGATGACCGCCGAGAGCTGCGGATAGCCGACGCCCGCGATCCGCCGAGTCGTGCACACGGAGCCACCGCCAATCCCGACCTTGACGATGTCGACTCCCGAGAGGATCAGCTCCTCCACCATCTCGCCGGTGACCACGTTGCCCGCCATGATCGTCGCCTTCTGATAGGCGGCGCGCGTGCGTCGGACGAAATCGAGAAAGGTCTGGCTGTAGCCATTGGCCACGTCGATGCACAGGTTGAGCGGGGCATCGGCGCGAACCTCACCGAGCCGCTCTACGAAGGACGCGAGCTTGTCCTGGTCCGCCTTCAGGATGCCGAGGGAGTAGTAGGCCAGGCATTGCCGCTCTGCCGGCAGGTCGCGGAAGAACTTCACGAGCGCGGGTATCGGGTGGTGTTTGTGCAGCGCGATGGCCATCCCCTGAGCCGTCAGGGCACGCGCCATCGACAACGTCCCCACCGAGTCCATGTTCGCGGCGATGACGGGGACGCCGCGGAAGCGCTGCGGGCTGTGCCGGAAGTGATACTCGCGAACCAGATCCACTTCCGCCCGGCTCTTGAGCGTCGACCGCTTGGGCCTTATCAACACGTCCTTGAAGTCGAGCTTGAGCTCGTCGTCGATGCGCATCGGTCAATCTACCTACAGCTCGAAGGGCGCGGATAGGATCCGTTGTGGTCGGTACGCGTCCGCGCGATGCGCCGGACCCGACCCGACGTGCACCTCCAGGTCGTCCTTCGACACGATCGCGACGGCGTGCGCTTTCACGTCTGCGTTCGCGTACGCGTAGGTTCCGCCACGGCGGCTCGACAGCATCCGGAGGACCGCCTCCGGGGACCCTCCGTCGAGCCCTCGCGCGAGCGAAAGCGCGCTCGCGCGCATCCGTTCGAGGCGACGCTCGTAGAGAACGCGTGACCTCGGGCGCATCTCCTCCTCCCGAGCGAGCGGGCCGGACACCTCGGACACCGCGTTGACCTGGAGCGACACACTCCCGGCCCTCGCAGCGACGTGGCGGCTCTTGACGACTTGCGCCGCGATCTCGTGGCTGTCGGCGGTCACGCCTCCCGCCGCGTTCGACACGACGTGAATCGCGCACCCGTCGATGAACGGTGCGAGCGCACGCAGGACCTCGCGCGCGGCGAGCGCAGGTCCGATGCGCCACACGAGCCACGCCGCCATCCCCGAGAGGACGCCGACCACCGGCTGTATCCGGCGCGTATGGAGAGAGTCGATGGCATGGAACTGAGTGCGGCTCCATCCGAACGCCGGGCCCGGGAGGAGGTAGGGATAAATGAACGCGTACAGCTCCTCGGCCCCCACCACGGCGAAGCGCGCGAGCCGCGGTCTGTCGAGGAAACCGATCGTGTCCTCCTCCGTGTGCCACGCGAGGATCGATCCGTCGCGCCGCCGGAGCATCCCCGTCTGACAGCCCGCGTTGTCGTCCTGCGCCCACAAGGCCACTTCCGCGGATGACAGGCGAACGCCGTCGATCGCGTTCGGGATGGACGTCGACTTGCGGACCGGCCTCCGACCTTCGCCGCCGTCGACGCACGCGAGGACCCCCGCGGCGTCTCCCCAGGCCTCGACACAGGCCAGGAGCTCGGAGAGCCCACGCCGAACGAGCATCGGAACGCGACGATCGGCGCTGCGCGCTGCCATGAGCGTGCGACACGATCGGACGCAGCGGATCTGTACCGCAAACGCGTCGGGCGCCGTCTTCGCGAGCCTCGCGGCGATCGCCTGACGCGCGGGCTTGCGCACTCGCCGACCGAGCTCCGCGTGCGCGAGGACGAGCGAGGGCGCCACGAGGTCGAGGGTCAGGACCGGGCCGAGCCGCTCACGCTCCGCGAGGCTCGAGTGGCGGCGTTCCTGGTCGAGCATGATGCGGACACAACGATTCTACACATCTCGCTTGTCGCGCGGGACCGCCTCGGGCACTTGACCTGGGTGGTCCTCCGTGTCGCGATGTTTCCGCGTGGCATCGACGGCCTCTTCTTGCCCCCTCACGAGGGCGTCGAGGTCCTGGCGCTCGTTCAGCGCGGCACGCCCGAGGAGGCATGGGCCGCCCGGTTTCTGCCACCGTCTCGTCTCATCGCGTACGAGCTCACGGAGGAGCTCGGGCCTTACCCCGCGACGGAGGAGCTCCTCTCGCGGTCGAACGCGGGTCGTGCGCTCGAAGCACGCGGCGTGCGAGCGCTGCTCCTCTCGGCCGCCTGTACGCCGGCGACGCGCGCATGGGCAGACCGCCACGGGGTGCGGCTGCTCATGGTCGACTACGACGAGCAGCGGCGCCTCGAGGACAAGGTCTGGTTCGACGGCTTCCTGCGGCGCCACCGGATCCCGGTCCCTGACGGAACGGTGATGCGATTCGGCCCGAACGCCGCGGGGGCATCGCTCGCGTTCCGCGGTCCGGTCGTGATCCAGGCGCGAGACTCGATGGGGGGAGAGGGGACGTACTTCGTGAACGGCGCGCGCGACGTCGAGCCGCTCGTGGCCAGCGGGGCTCTGCGGCGAGACCAGCGGTACCTCGTTCGACGCTTCGTCGAGGGGGTCGCGTACGGCATCACCATCCTCGTCGCCCCCGGTCGCGTCGCGCTCTCGGCGATCCGACGTCAGTGCTACCACGAGGCCAGATACTCGGCCGCGGACCAGGCGAGCCGCGTCTTCGCCGGCGTCCAGTGGGTCCCCTCCCGCGAGGTCTCGACGAGGCTTCGACGCCGCATCGACCGCGCTCTCCTTCGACTCGGCGACCTGCTCTACGCCCGGAGAGCCTTCGGCTTCGCCAACGTCGACTTCATGGTCGACCGGGACGAGCGTGTCCTCGTTCTCGAGTGCAACCCGCGGATGTCCGCAGCGACGCCGCAGCTCCTCCACGTGCCCGAGCTCCTCTCCGGAGGTCAGGCCGGCGCCGCGTTCCTTCGTGGCTTCCTCGCGCGACGCGTCTTCACGAGGTCGCCGGCTCGCACCCCCGTGCCCGACACGTCTTACGAAGGAGCGACTCTCGACGTCGTCGCCGCGAGCGCGACGCAGGTGCACCGGACGTTCGACAGCGGAGTGTACCGTTTCGCTGCCCGGGGGCAGAGGCTCGCGTACGTGACGCCCGACGTGCGCGAGCTCCGCGATGCCGATCATCTGTCCCTCGTCTCGTTCGCCCGCACAGGTCAAACGTGCAAGCCCGGAGACGCGCTCGCGACGATCGTCTCCACCGATCGACTCTACGACGCGGATGGCGAGATGACGGCGCGTGCGACGGAGGTATCCTCGTCCTTCCGGTACACCGATGATCGTCAAGGATCTCCCCAGGAAGAGGCAGCGCGTCACCCAGCTCCTCGATGACGAGCACGCGTACCCCGTAGGTCGGCTCGATCACGTCGCCGACGAGATCCTCGAGAAGCGCGCCGCGATCCTCGCGCTCGCCGCCAGCCACGCGACGCCGTTCTACGCCTTCGACCGCGAGGGGTTCGCGAGGAGCCTGGCGACGTTCAAGGCCAGCTTCGACGCGCATCTCACCCGGCACGAGCCCTTCTACGCGGTGAAGTCGAATCACCACCCGCTCGTCGTCGGCGCCGCGGTGGCCGCCGGGTTTGGCCTCGATGTCTCCAGCGGCCGCGAGCTGTCGCAGGCGCTCGCGCAGCCTCCGTGCACGATCCTCTTCAGCGGCCCGGCGAAGTCGGTCGCGGACCTCGAGCTCGCGTCGCTCCACGCCGATCGGACGATCGTGAACCTCGACAGCTTCCGCGAGCTCGAACGCCTCGGCGAGGTCACGGCGCGGACGGGCACCACGGTCCGCGCGGGGGTCCGGGTGTTCACCGATCATCACGGCGCGTGGTCGAAGTTCGGTATTCCCGTCGACGACCTCGCGCGCTTCTGGCGGGCGGCGAGCGCGCACGGCGGCGTGCGACTCGAAGGCATCCAGTTTCATCTCAGCTGGAACCGCGACGCTCGCCCGTACGAAGCCATCATCCACGAGCTCGCGCGCGCGCTCTCGACCGACCTCACGCGCGAGGAGCGCGCTCGCATCCGGTTCATCGATCTCGGCGGCGGATACCGTCCGCACCGCCTCGAAGGCTTCTTCCCTGCCGATCATCCGCTGGGCACGGTCATCCAGGCCGCGGACGCGCACTACGGGGAGACGACGGAGTTCGTAGAGCCGTTCTACGTGAAGCCGTCCATCCCGCTCGTCGAGTACGCGACCGCGATCGGCGCGGCCATCGAAAGGCACCTCCGACCGCTGGTCGACTGCGCCTACTTCACGGAGCCCGGACGCGCGGTCTCCACGTTCGCGATGCACATCGTTCTCCGCGTCGTCGACCGGAAGAGCGACGATCTCGTCATCGTCGACGGCGGCATCAACATGGTCGGATGGGAGAAGTACCTCGCGACGTACTGCCCTGTCGTCAACCTCACTCGCCCCGCGCGCACCGAGGTCGTCGTGCGGATCGGCGGTTCGCTCTGCGACTGCGAGGACGTGTGGGGCTCACGCGTGTACGGCGAGGCGGTCGAGGAAGGAGACGTGCTCGTCGTTCCGTACCAGGGGGCCTACAGCTTCTCGACAGCGCAGGAGTTCATCCGGCCGATTCCTGGCGTGCATGAGATGTAGGGCGCGACGGAAGCGGGCACCTCCCTCCGGCCGGAGCGGGGCCCGCGGCTAACTAGAGCGCCGATCAGTTTGAAGCCCGCGTAAACAAAGGACTTCCCGGCCAGACGCGAGCGAATACCCTCGCGCGGGTCCGCGTCGAATGACGCTATGTGATCATATGTGATCATACGCGAATCGCCTTGGTTTCTCGGTTCCCGTCGTGCTTGCGTCGCAAGCGGAGGCTGGCGATGGCATCGATGCGGTGGCACCCGAGGACGACGTTCACGCGGCAGGAGCAGTTCCTGATGAAGCGGCTGGTACGGACGCGGAAGCTGTTCGGCTTCCTGCGCACGCACCGCGGCGAATTGTTCGACGACGCGTTCCAGGCGGAGCTGGGGTCGATGTACCGGGACACCGGCGCCGGCAAGGACCCGGTGGCGCCGGCCCTGCTCGCCATGGTCGTGTTGCTTCAGGGTTACCATGGGATCTCGGACGCGGAGGCCGTCGAGATGAGCGTCGTCGATCTGCGGTGGCAGCTCGTGCTCGACGTGCTCGGCGCCACGAAGCCAGCCTTCTCGCAGGGTGCGCTGAGCGGCTTTCGTGCGCGGCTCATCGGGCACGACATGGATCGCCGACTCTTGGAACGCACCGTCGAGCTGGCACGCCGCACCAAAGAGTTCGACTGGAAGCGGCTACCGAAGGACCTCCGTGTCGCGGTGGACTCGATGCCTCTTGAAGGCGCGGGCCGTGTCGAAGACACCATCAACCTTCTGGCGCACGCCGCGCGCAAAGCGATCGATTGCGTGGGGGTGCTCCTCGACCGCTCGCCCGGCTTCGTTGCGTACTCGGGCAGAGCGCCACTGCTCGCGGCCGACCAAAGCATCAAGCGTACTCTCGATGCCGAGTGGAGCGACCCGGAGGCGAAGGCTCAGGCCCTGCGCGACCTCGTCGAGCAGGTGGACTCGCTCGAACGTTGGATGCGCAAGCACTTGCCGGATCAGATCGAGCAACCGCCCCTCTCCGAGCACCTCGCAACGCTCCGCCAGATCCGCGAGCAAGACCTCGAACCGGACCCTTCCGGCGGAGGCTTGCGCATCCGCAGGGGCGTCGCCGCAGAGCGACGTGTCTCGGTCGAGGACGGTGACATGCGCCACGGGCGAAAGAGCAAGAGCAAGCGGTTCAACGGCTACAAGCGCCACATCGCTGCCGACCTCGACAGCGATCTCATCCTCGCCTGCGCCGTCACCCCAGCGAATCGTCCCGAAGAGGAAGCTGCCCCGGTACTCCGCGATGATATTGCCCATCTGCCCACACGCAACGTCATCGCCGAGCTGCACATCGACCGTGGCTACATCGGCAGCTCCCTCGTCCAGGACGTCCTCGAAGCCCGCCGAGAGGTGCTCTGCAAGCCGTGGGTTGCTCGGAACGGCAAACTCTTCTCCAAGTCCGACTTCCTCATCGATATGCGCGCACGAACGATTCGTTGCCCAGCCGGCGAGGTCGAACGCTTCGAGCCAGGGTCCGTGGTCGAGTTCGACCCCGAAGTGTGCGCGCGCTGCCCGCTGCGTTCCGCCTGCACGATGGCTTCCCCGGCGGCAGGGCGCACCGTGCGCATCGCCCACGACGAGCGGTTGCAACACCGACTCCGCAAGCTCATCGCGACCCCGAAGGGTCGTGAACGACTCCGTGAGCGAGTTGCCGTTGAACATCGACTCGCCCATCTCGGCCGCAAGCAGGGCCGTCGCGCTCGCTACCTCGGTGTACGGAAAAACCTGTTCGACGTCCGACGCGCCGCTGCCGTCGTGAATCTCGAAACCATCCACCGCGTCGTGGCCAGAGCAGCGTGAATCACGCTGGATTCAAACCGTTTGTCGCTCTAG
>Ga0302276_10000082_pt1 | contig 81788 bp, 66 predicted proteins | sample III_Bog_N2_3_FD_198768 | JGI IMG/M metagenome (GOLD analysis project Ga0302276, IMG submission 198768) | Peat permafrost microbial communities from Stordalen Mire near Abisko, Sweden - III_Bog_N2_3 | ecosystem: Environmental > Terrestrial > Soil > Wetlands > Peat | place: Sweden: Abisko...
CTGATACGCCGAGAGGGACGAGACTTCCGCGGTCGGAAGTCTCGTCCCTCTCGGCTAGGCCGTCAGCCCGTGCGCTTCCACAGCGTCACGAGGTCGGGCGTGTTGGCCCCGTAGTTTCCGTGCTCCGTCGCCTCCTCCGGCAGCTCCTCCAGGAGCGAAGCCACCCACGTGCTGTTTCCAGCTTCACACCACTCACGCTCACGTGCGTACTCGGCCTCGATCATCTCGTCCAGACTCAGCATCTGCGTTGCACCTGGGACCATGACATCACCTCCGATCCCTGATACGTCGGATCGGAGGCGATCTCCGGTCCGGCTTAGTCGCAGTATCCCTGCATGACCGACTTCGGAGCGTCTTCCAGCTTGGTCTTGCCGAGACGTCGGAGCGTTCGCGACTTCATCTTCTTGAAGAAGCGACGGGTCTTCCTCCAGCTCGGTCGCGTGTGGCTTGGCAACTGTTCGACCTTCATGTGAAGTTCTCCCTCTGTTGACGTGCGTCTTTGGGGCGGCGCTCGCGCCTATCCCGCATGAAAGTGCTCTTGTTGGCGAGGATCATCCCAAGGATGACCAACTCGCGAGCTTTCTTGGGTTCCCGCTTCTTTGACCGTGCCATGGCGCCACCTCCAGTTTATCATACGCGGAAAGTGGCGCCATTTGCGCCTTGGCGTCAGAGTCTTCGTGTGACTGTGACGACAAACACGCCGTCCGTGGTCGTCAGGACCAGAGTGTCCGGGTTCTCCATTTCAAGAGAGATCTCATATGCTCCCTTCCAAGATTTAGACTTGGATACTATTCGCAGAACTGCCCGATCAGCTTGCGCCGATCGGGGGTTCCCTCAGGTCAGATCTGAATCACGAAGAAGACGATCTTCTTGTCCTCTACACCAGGAAGGAGCGTCAGACCACGACGCTCCAGCTTGTTCACGATGTCCTCGATGTCCTCGACTTGTTCTTTGCTTCGAGCCTGCCACGTGTCCAGCTTGTCACCGACCTTGGCTGAGTATGGATCGAACATGTCGTCACCTCCACTCACTGGTACTACACGATCGACTTGATCTACGGTGGAACCAGTGGGGCTCGAACCCACGACCTCGCACTTAAAAGGAGCTTGCTCTAACCAACTGAGCTATGGTTCCGGATTATAGTCCCATCAACGCGAGAGGCGGGGTCGGGTTGAGACAAGGACCTGACAGCACAGTCCCTCAATACGACGTTAAAAGTTTCGTTCACCCCGTCCCCGACCACAAGAACGGACATGGAAAGGACGGATGTTTTTGCCATCCTTAAACTCTAACAGCTACTCCTTCTTTTCGGAAGCAGGTAGTCGAGCTTTCAGCTTGGCGTAAAGACCCTGAATGCATTGGACCACCATGACATCGAGAGGGGCCTTCCTCATCTGTTCGATGATCGGAGCCGCCGTGTTCGTCTGTATATCCAAAGCCGTCATCGCCATGATCTGCTCTGGAGGAAGATCAGGCACCTGATAGTTCCACTCCGTGATGATGGGAACAGCAATCTCGTGGAGAACATCGCGGTAGGCGGGCTCTTCCAGCTTATCCGGGTTGTCTCGGATCACGCGCACCACCAACTCGAACCGAGGCTTCTTATCGTTCATTGCTTCTCCTTTATCATCCGATGATCAATATCAACCCGACCCCTCCCGCGTTTCCTGTTACGCTCGCACATGCGAGATCTGCGACTCGTGCGTTGCCTGACTCTCGGACCGTCTCGGTCTGCAGGGCGCACCTTGGTTCAGCGCGGGACTCCCTCCCGCTTGGCGTAATCACGGAGCATTGCGATCACCTCGCTTCTGTTGTCCGGTACGGAGCAGACCACGTGATCTGCGGTTTAGTCGCACCATCCTCGGATCACGCTCCGAGGCGCATCCTCCAGGTGCTTTTTGCCGAGACGGCGAAGAGTCTTGCCAGTTTGGCGCTTGATGAAGCGCTTGGTCTTGCGCCACCCCGAGTCCGTCTGGTGTCGGGGAAGCTGTTCTGCCTTTCCGCCCATCGCGTCACCTCCCGTCGCTGCAGGCTCGCTCTACGTGGCCGACAAGTTGAGCCCGGGCGGGAAGGCGAGTTACCCGCAACTCCTCAAGGACGCGGCGGCGGGCGGAACCGACGACACGCTGGCCGCGGCGATCCTTCCGTTGCTCAACGCTACGATGCCGCCGCGCGACCTTGGCGGTGGACGCTTTTCGAAGCCGCCCAAGATGTCGGTAAACGCTCACACGCTGCTTGCCGAAAGTGAATTCAACCGCTTCTACATTCGTGGCGTTTGCCTGCGCGCGCTCGGGCTTGGCTATACCCACGTGATCGTCTACCGCGCCCGGCCGTCGTCGCAACCGCGCCCAGAGTCAGAAGCCTTGATCAGGCAGCCGTTCCCGGCCGAAGCACTTCTGCGCGACCTCCGAGCAAGCTCGGGGGTCGAGACGGCGCTTGGTCTGCCGTCCGTCAACTCGGGTCTTTCCGTCAAGCTACCGTGAGACGACCCCAGCTCGCACGAGCGTCACGACAATGGCGCAGCCCGGGGCATGATCGTCGAACCCCTTGGCGATAGCGTGATGACAGACGGCGCAGCTCGGAGTCTCGCCGCTCTCCTCCTGGCCGGCGCCGAGTCCGAGACGTAGTAGGAGCCGTGCCATGACCGGCGCCGCAGCAGCAAGCTGCGCCCGTCCTGGCACCTCTCCGATCGTTGCGCCGGGAGACTCCTCGCCTTCCCGGTTGAGCTTCGTGATGTAGAGGGTGCCGCCTTCATGCGCCCATGTCTCTTCGTGCGTTCTCATGCGCGATTCTCCGTTGGTCTCGTCGATCTTATCGGGGGTCATGGTCGGTGTCTCCTTAGTGGTGAGCGGTCATGTGTGTGGAAGCGCGACATTGGCCGCTGCTTGGGGCTCCCACGGTCTAACCCGGAGCATACATTCGAGGCCTTCGGCCTGACCGCGTGGCCGAGCTGTTGGGCCGCTTCTGAGGCAGCGGGACGACTTTTGGGGCGCGAGCCACATCAGGGGCAAAGCCTCGTCTCGCCCTTCCAGTCCGTCGTCTCGCCCTTCCAGGCCGTCGTCTCGCCCTTCCGAGCCGTCGTCTCACCCTTCCGGGCCGTCGTCTCGCCCTTCCGGGACGTCGTCTCGTCGTTCCAAGCCATCGTCTCCGTGTTCCGAGGGCCGCTCCCGATCGCGCCGACGGTGCGCGAGGGTGACCGCGCTCCACTCAACCTCCTGGCTCTTCGACCCTCCCGCGTCTACATTCCGCCCGTTCGCGGCCCAGAAGGCTCATAGAAAGACGTTACGATGGTCGACAAGCTGAAGAAGATCTGGGTCGATGGCGAGATGGTCGACTGGGACGATGCCAAGGTGCACGTCCTCACGCACTCGCTGCACTACGGCGTCGCCGCGTTCGAAGGCATCCGCGCGTACAAGCGAACGGGGAGCGCCTCGGGAGAAGGCGCCGGCCCGCACGTGTTCCGCCTGAAGGAGCACATCCAGCGCCTCATGGACACGTGCAAGATGACGCTCATCGCGTCGAAGTTCACGCACCGCGAGCTCGAGGCGGCCTGCGTGGAGCTCCTCCGCGTGAACGGGATGGACGAGGGCTACCTCCGCCCGCTCGTCTACATGGGCGACGGCGCCATGGGGGTCTACGCCCCGAACAACCCGATCCGGTCGACGATCATCGCGTGGAAGTGGGGCTCTTACCTCGGCGAGGAGGCGCTCGCGAAGGGGATCCGCTGCAAGATCAGCTCGTTCGCGCGCCACCACGTGAACATCAGCCTCGCCAAGGGGAAGATCACCGGCCAGTACACCAACAGCGTGCTCGCCAAGCGCGAGGCCAAGCTCGCCGGGTACGACGAGGCCATCATGCTCGACGCGAACGGGTACGTGTCGGAAGGGTCGGGAGAGAACCTCTTCATCGTGAAGCGCGGCGTGCTCATCACGCCCGACCTCTCGAGCTCCATCCTCGAGGGCATCACGCGCGACACCGTGCTCCAGCTCGCGCGCGAGGAGGGGCTCAGCGTCCAGGAGACGCGCCTGACGAGGGACCAGCTGTGGCTGGCCGACGAGGCGTTCTTCACGGGCACCGCGGCCGAGCTGACGCCGATCCGCGAGGTCGACAACCGCCCCATCGGCGAGGGGGGCATCGGACCTATCACCAAGCGGCTCCAGGCGCGGTTCTTCGACGTCGTCCGCGGCGCCGACACGACGCACCCCGAGTGGCTGACGAAGGTCTAGAAGCCAGACTTCCAGTCGCTCGCTTGCTTTCTTCCCGCTGGATCTTCGTCGTTCTGCTCGGCTGCGGCTCTCCGCCGCCGGCGGTGGCCACGCCTGCGGTGGACCCGGCCGCGGCCTTCCTCACCGACGTGAAGCCGCTGCGGTTTCACTCGGCCCGGTTCGAGCTGAGCGTCCCCTTCCCTGACGGGCACGCGTGGAAGATCGACGACCACAAGACGCCGCTCCTCGTCGCGACGCACGCGGGGACCGACGCAACGCTGACGCTGGGGCTGTGGACGGAGAAGGACCTGATGAACCGCCAGAAGTGCGAGGCGGAGGCCCGCGTCCGGGGGCTGGTGCACGACGACGACTTCCAGACGGTCGCCGACGAGGTCATCGTCGGCCCCGCGGAGTACGACTCGCACGTGACCATCGCCGCGCTGCCAGGCACCCTCGCGCACCACACGGTGTCGGGGCACGCGTTCCTCTTCGGCGCTCACCTGCGCAAATGCCTCTTCGTCCACTACGAGACGCGCGAGCGCGAGGGGGAGAACGAGGCGACGCTCTCGGCGCGGCTCGCGGTGGCTCGACTGCAGATCCTCGGCGGCATCCGGATGGAGGCGTTCGACGCCCCTCCGCTGGGACGTCCGCGCTGAGCTCCCCGCCTGGCTCTCCGCGCGACGAGGCTTTACTGTAGCCCGACGCGATGGACGAGCCGCTCGACACCGACGTGACGATCGAGGCTCCCGAGCACATCGTGTTCCGTCATGTGGTCGCCGGGCCCGGGCGACGCGCGCTCGCGCAGATCATCGATCTGCTCGTCTGCTACAGCGTGAGCGCCCTCGTCAGCTTCCTCGTCATCCTGGCGTTCGCCGGCTTCGCGGGCTTCAGGGGGGCCTTCGAGTCGGCGATGAACGCGAGCGTCGGCTTCATCTTCGTCGTCGTGTTCGCCGCGCAGTGGCTCTACTCCTTTCTCTGGGAAGGGTTCACGGGGAGGAGCCCCGGCAAGATGGTGCTCGGGCTCCGCGTGGTGATGCTCAACGGTCGACCGATCGGCTTCGGCGCGGCGGCGCTCCGCAACGTGCTCCGCGCGGCGGACGCGCTCCCGGGGGGTTACCTCGTCGGCGTCGCTTCGATGGCCATGAACCGGCGCTTCCAGCGGCTCGGGGATCTCGCGGCAGGCACCATGGTGATCTTCGCGGGACGTCCGAGCACGGCGGCGCCGCTGGCGCTCTGGCCCCCCGTGCAGCCGGTCGAGCTCGCGGTCCTCCCCGACGTGGTGCCGCTCGACGTCGATGAGCGCGCGGCCATCGAGCTCTTCCTGAGGCGACGGGCGACCCTGGGGCCGGCGCGGGAGCGCGAGCTCGCGAGCATCCTCATGGCGCCGCTGCAGCAGCGCTTCGGCTTCCGTCTCCCCGACCCTTCGCGCACGCTCGCGCTCCTCTACGACCGCGCCGTCAACGCCGGGCGCAGCGAAGCGCCCCCCTCGTCGCGGAACGCCCCGAACTGGGCCCCGGCGCGTGCGCCGTACGAGAGGCGCACGTGATCTCCACGGTCACCGAGGCCGCCTTCGCCGAGCGCCGGCAGCTCGACTGGAACCGCCTCGACGAGCTCGCGCGGCTCGTCACCGCCCGCGGGCTCGGCATCCTCTCGGAGGCTCAGCTGGTCGACCTCGCGCCGCTCTACCGCGACACCTGCGCCGATCTCGCGCGCGCGCGGGCCGCGCGGTACAGCGCGCCGCTCATCGAGTACCTCCAGGCGCTCACCGCCGCCGCGCACACCGTCGTCTACGGAGTGTCGGCGCGCGACCCGGACGTCGACGGCGGTCATCCGCTGAGGCACGCCCTCGAAGCCTTCCCGCGGGCCGTGCGCGCGCGGTGGAAGCCCATCATGCTCGCGGGCGTGCTCTTCTTCGCGCCCCTCGCGTTCGGCGCGATCGCGACGCTCAGGCACCCGGAGTTCGCGCTGCGGCTCGTCCCCGGGACGACGCTGCAAGAGCTCACCGAAGCCTACGCGAAGGGCTTCAGCGAGGGCCGGGCCCTCGGCGCCAGCACGAGCATGGCCGGCTTCTACGTGAACAACAACGTCGGCATCGCGCTTCGCTGCTTCGCGCTCGGCATCTTCGGCGGCGTCGGGTCCGCCTTCTTCCTCGTCGACAACGGGCTCTCGATCGGCGCCATCCTCGGCTACGTCGCCTCGCAGGGTGCCGGCGAGAACATCTTCACGTTTGTGGTGGGCCACAGCTCGCTCGAGCTCGGCGCCATCGTCCTCTCGGGAGGCGCAGGGATGTCGCTCGGCTGGTCCGTGGTCGCCCCGGGAGATCGCACGCGCCTGGCGTCGCTGCAGGCCGCGGCGCGCGAGGTGGTGGTCATCATGTTCGGCGCGGCCGTCATGCTGCTGATGGCCGCCGGCATCGAGGCCTACTGGTCGTCGTCGAGCCTGCCCGCGGTCGTGAAGCGATCGCTCGGCGCGTGCTTGCTCGTCGCGGTGGCGCTCTACATGTCGCTGGTCGGTCGCGGTCGCGCGAGCGACGGAGCGCTGCCCGGACGACAAGCGGGAAGAGCACGATGGATCTGAGCCGCACACGCCTCGTGCTCCGCGAGCGTGCGGTGATCGACGTGCTCGATCTGGCGCTGCGATTCCTCGTGGAGCACGCGGGCGCGTACGCGAAGACGTCGCTGCTCGTGCTGCCTCCGTTCATCCTCGCGTCGGTCGCGGTCGCTCACTTCGGAGGCTGGCTCGCCACGTGGCTCTTCGCGATCTTCGCAGGGACGCTCGCGGGCGCGCCGTTCACGGTCCTGGCGTCTCGGCTCGTGTTCGAAGACGACGTCCAGCTCGTTCGCACGATCAAGCACGCCCTGCAGCTCACGCCGCGCCTCTTCGCCCTTCGCGTCGTGACGTTCGTCGTCGGCGGCGCCGGCCTCGCCTTTCTCCTGTTCCCCGGGATCTGGTTCCTCGCGTGGACGTTGTTCGTGATCGAGGTCGCGCTCCTCGAGCGGGCGACGGCGAGGGGAGCGATCTCGCGCAGCATGCGGATCGTCGGGCGCGAGTCGAGCGAGGCCGTGCTGGGCCTACTCCTCCTGTCGGTGCTGACGGTCGTCGCCGTCGTCTCGGCCGACATCGGGGGGCGAGCGATCATCTCGGCGCTGCTCGAGTCGCGCGCGCCCGACCCGATCTGGGAGGACGGCGGGAGCGTGCTCGGGTTGCTCGGCTTCTGGCTGTTCGTCCCTTATGCGGCGACCGCTCGGTTCTTCGTCTACCTCGACGTTCGCACGCGGAGTGAGGGGTGGGACATCCAGACGCGCTTCGTCGCGATCGCCACGCGCGCCGCGTCGGTGGATCTGGCGCGGAGCGCAGCGTGAGGCGCGTCGCGCTCCGCGCCGTCACGCTCGCGGCGCTCGCGGGGCTCACGCTGTCCGCACCGACGGCGCGCGCGGCCCTCGACCCGAGCACCGCGGAGGCCGACACGCGCGCGATCCTCCAGTCGGGCGACTACTCGTTCTGCACCAAGCCCGACGAGCCGCTCTCCGACGCCGCGCGAGACCTCTGCCCGCTCGCGGGGCAGATCCCGGGGTGCACCGCGCTCGTGGTCCTCTGCGACAAGCCGCCCGAGCCGGAACCGAAGCTGAGCGCGTTCTGGGAGAACGTCCTCAAGAAGCTCGCAGAGGCGGCGCCGTTCGTCGCGTGGGCGTTCATCGCCGCGCTCATCGGGCTCGTCGCGTACCTCGTCGTACGCGCGGTCCGCGCGTCGAACGACGACGCGATGCTGGACGAAGTGCTCGTCGCGAGCGACGTCACTCTGCTACCCGACGCGAGACCTCCCGCACCGCTCACCGACGCCGAGGCGCTCCTCCAGCGCGCTGCCGAGGCACGCGCGCGCGGCGACGCACGGACCGCCCTCTTCACGTACCTCGCCGCGGCGCTGCGCGCGCTCGACGATCGCGGCGCGGTCCGCGTGGCGCGCGACCGGACCAACGGCGAGTACGTGCGCACTTGCAAGGACGCTGCGGCGCGCCCGGTTCTCCGCGAGCTCGTGCGCGAGGTCGACACGGTGCAGTTCGGTGGAGGCGACGCGACGGACCAGGTCGTCTCGCTCGCGGAGGGGCAGGCGAAAGGCATCGTGCGGAGCACTGTCGCGGCGACCCTCGCGATCGGCCTGATGCTCGTCCTCTCGGCATGCAACGGCGCCGGCTTCGGCTCGCGCGGCAACCCGGCCGGCCGCGAGCTGCTCCAGGCTCTGCTCGTGAAGCAAGGCGCGGAGATCTCGAGCCTTCCGGGGTCGCTCGCGAACCTGCCGATGCGCGGCGCGACGGGCCCAGCCGTGATCCTCGACGCGGAGCGTGTGCCTCTCGAGCCGGAGACGCGCGCGCACCTCGTGGCGTGGGTGAACCAGGGGGGCACGCTCGTGCTCGCAGGGAGCCCGTCGCACTGGCCCTCGGAGCTGTGGGCAAAGTCGCTCCTCGCGCCGACGACGGAGCCGTCTCGTGCGACCGACGCAGCCTCGACGTCGACCTCCACCGACTCCGTCAGGGTCCGCGTCGAGACGCGTGACGCGCCCGTGAAGACCGCGACGATAGACAGCGATGACGACGATGACGAGCCGCTGCCGATCAAGCGCCCGGCGCCGCACGTCCACCACGTCGTGCTCTCGCGTCGAGCGGCGATGACCTGGCCGAGCGAGGAGCGTGCGCCCCGGGCGATCGCGCGCTTCGAGGACGGCGAGCTCTACGGCGCGCTCCGCGACTTCGGCGAAGGAAAGGTGCTGGGGCTCGCGAGCGGCGATCTGCTCACCAACCTCGGCCTCGCGACGCCGGGCAACGCCGCGGCGCTCGTCGCCCTGCTCGGAGCGCTCGACAAGAACGAGTTCTCGATCGCGCGCAGCGAGCAAGGGATCACGCCGCCGAGCAACCCGTTCGCCGGGCTGCTCCACGTCGGCCTCGGCCCCGCGCTCGTCCATGTGGCGCTCTTCCTCCCGCTGCTCTTCCTCGCGTACGGAGTCAGGCAGGCGGCGCCGCGAGAGGAGCCTCCGGCTCGCCGAAGAGCGTTCGCCGAGCACATCCAGGCGGTGGGCGCGCTCTACTCGCGGCGGCGCGCGGCGCGCCATGCGCTGGCCGTCTACACGAAGCACGTCGATGACCGCGTGCGCGCGGCGATGGGGCGCGGCGAAGGCGCCGCTCAGTTTCTCGCGACGCGCGGCGGGGCCGACCCGACCTTCACCGCTGCTCTCTACGCGCGGGCGCTCGCCGCGCAGAACGAGAGCGATGGAACGAGCCGAGCGACGAGCGACGCGCTCGCCGACCTCCAGCGGCTCTCGGAGCTGTACGCGCGGGCGATGAGTCGCGTTCGGTGACGGGGTGACGATGTACCGCTACGAGGCCCTCCGCGAAGTCCATGTAGAGCTCACGACGAGGTGCAACGCGAGCTGTCCGCAGTGCCCGCGGAACCTCTCGGGCGGCGAGGTGAACCCTGCCCTCCCGATGGCGGAGCTCGACCTCGCGGACATGAAGCGGCTCTTCCCCCGCGACCTCGTCCGTCAGCTTCGCAAGATCTACGCGTGCGGCAACTACGGTGATCCGATGGTCGCGAAGGACACGCTCTCGATCTTCGAGTACCTCCGCGAGGAGAGCGCGACGATCGAGCTCGGCATGTTCACCAACGGGAGCGGGCGGACGCCTGCGTTCTGGGCGGAGCTCGCGAAGCTCGTGAGCTACGTGCGCTTCTCGATCGACGGGCTCGAGGACACGAACCACCTCTACAGGCGCGGTACGAGCTGGGCGCGCATCATGGAGTCGGTGAGCGCGTTCGTCGCGGCGGGCGGGCGCGCGGAGTGGGACTTCATCGTGTTCCGCCACAACGAGCACCAGATCGACGAGGCGCGCGCCCTCGCGGGGGAGCTCGGCTTCCAGCGGTTCTTCCTGAAGAAGACGAGCCGCTTCTTCTCGGGCGCCTCGGGCACGACCGCGAAAGGGCGGCAGGTGCGCGAGCGAGACGGGAGCGCCGCGTACGTCATCGAGGAGCCGGAGAACCCGACGTTCCGGAACGAAGCCGTCGTCCGGCTGGCGCAGGTCGGAGCGTTCAAGGACTACCAGGCCGACACGGAGATCACGTGCAAGGCGGTCGCGCACAGTCGCCTCTACGTGAGCGCCGAGGGGCTCGTCTTCCCCTGCTGCTGGACGGGCGCGCTCTACCCGCCGGGTCGCGCCCGCGGGAGCGCGCAGATCTGGGATTTCATCCGTCGCCTCCCCGAGGGCGTCGCCTCCATCGACGGCCGGACGCGGTCGATTCGGGAGATCGTCCACGGCCCGTTCTTCCAGGAGCTCGTCCCCGCCGGATGGGAGCGGAGGAGCGTGAAGGACGGGCGCCTCGAGCCGTGTGTGCGCGCGTGCGGAGCGCACGACATCCACGCCGCTCAGTACGGAGCGTCGCTGCTGTGACGTTTCCCGCGTACGCCCGCGCGCCCGACCTGGGCGTCGTCACCTCGTACTTCAACCCGTGCGGCTTCCGTGGGCGAGCGGAGAACTTCGAGCGCTTCGTCGAGCCGATCCGCGCGGCCGGCATCCCGCTCGTGGTCGTCGAGGCGTGCTTCGAGGGGGCGGGGGCGACGCTGCCCGCGAGGTACGAGAGCCTCAAGGTGACCGCGCGCGACGTCATGTGGCACAAGGAGCGACTGCTCGATCTCGGCACGGGCTGGCTGCCTGCTTCGTGCACCAAGGTCGCCTGGCTCGACGCCGACGTGCTCTTCGAGCGCGAGGACTGGGCGCTCTCGACCTCCGAGAGCCTCGAGACGGCGGTGGTCGTTCAGCCGTTCTCGAGCGCGGTGCGGCTCTCGCGCGGAGCCCTCGAGCCGCGCGAGGGGGACGACCTCTTCGAGAGCTTCGGCTACGTCTTCGTTCACCGGCCCGAGGAGCTCCTGCACGGCAAGTACGACCCGCACGGCCACACCGGCTTCGCATGGGCGGCGCGCCGCGATCTCGTCGCTCGCCACGGTCTCTACGACGTCGCGATCGGCGGGAGCGCAGACCACATGATGGCGCACGCCTTCGCGGGCGATCTCGACTCCCCGTGCCTCGCCCGCATGCTCGGTCGCGGCGGGCGCCACCGCGCCTACTACCGACGCTGGGCGGAGCGAGTCCACGGCGAGATGGGCGCGCGGCTCTCTTACGTGAGCGGACGGCTCCTCCATCTGTGGCACGGAACGATAGAGAACCGCCGGTACGCCCAGCGGAACAAGGAGCTCTACCAGCTCGGCTTCGACCCTCGCGCGGACATCAGGATCGGGGAGACCGGATGCTGGGAATGGGCGAGTGAGAAGCCCGAGCTGCACACGTGGGCGCGGCGCTACTTCGAGGAGCGCAGGGAGGATGAGGAATCGGCGTCGCGCGCCGGTGATCACGCGTCGAAGTAGTGGCCCTTCTCGAGGTCCTCCATCAGCCCGGGACCGGTCGGGCGCCATCCGAGCCTCTCCTGCGTGAGCGCGCTCGACGCCGGCAGGTCGATCGCGAGCACACGCCCAATCATGCCGAGCAGCGCGGCGGCCTCTTCCGGCGTGCGCCTCGCGGATCGGCCTTCCGCGCGTCCGCCTGGAGCGTCGCGGTGGCGCGCGCTCGCGCCATGCTCGACGCTCGGGTCACCGAGACGATCACGCTCGACGAGCTCGCGTCCCACGCGAGGCTCGACAAGTTCCACCTGTGTCGCGCGTTTCGAGACCAGGTCGGCTTGCCGCCGCACGCGTACGTGACCCATCGCCGCGTGAGCCTGGCGCAGGCGCTTCTCGAGCGCGGGGTCTCGCAGGCCGAGGCCGCCGCCAGAGTCGGCCTCTACGATCAGAGCCAGCTGCATCGCCACTTCAAGCGGATCGTCGGCATGACGCCCGGCGCCTTCGCGCGTGCCGTCCGCCTACCTCGCGGGATCTCCATGACCGCGGAGCGAGCGGCGACGTGAGCCTCCCGCTCTAGAGCGTCGCGCGGATCTGCCGGGCCAGCGTCATTCCGTCTTCCACGACCGCTGCGCCCCAGCGTCCGTCAGCCACCGTCGCCCGAGCCGCCGCTCCGTCCCCGGCGCGGAGCGCGCCGAGCGCACCGAGCACGACGTCGCAAACGTGAGCGCGAGCCTCCACGGACGACGACGGGAGCCCCCGCACGATCGCGTCGACGACGCCGCGCACCTCCCGCCCTTCGTTCGCGTCGCGCCGTGCCAGCATCAGGCTCGAGCGGTCGATCGCGACACCGAGCTGCTGCTCCACGCCGCGGCAAAGCCGATGTCCCAGGCTCATCGCCTCTTGCTCTCGCGCGGGAGGCGCGTGCAGCCGTTCGAGGCGAGCGTCGTCCAGCGTCGCCTCGGCGAGATCGACGCGCGCCCTCGCGCACACGAGCCGGAGGAGCTCCGCCGCCGCGACGCGCGCGCAGTTCTCGGGGACGAGCGCCCGCGCGGCCTCGCGAGCGCCGGGTCGTTCGATCAGATCGACGACGGCTCGATGAATGCGCTCGCCATCCCACCCACGCTCGAGGAGCACCCCGGCGCCGCGCTCCACCGCGAGCTGCGCGCGCCCCTCTTGATCGTCCGCGAGCTTGTGCTGCGGGAGGAACGCCGTCGGGACCCCCGCGAACATCAGCTCGCCGTACGTGTTGTAGCCCGCGGCGCAGATCGCGGCGTCGAACGCGAGCGACCACTCCGCTGCGCGACCGGGGACGCTCGTCAGCCCTGGAAATGGCTGCCCGCGGTAGAGCGGACCGGTCCCCACGACGACCCTGAGCGTCGGGTCCGCCCCGAGCGCACGCACGGCGTCGCCGATCTGCGCCTCGGCGTCACGGTCTCCCCCGCCACCCGCAGAGACGTACACGCACCTCGCCGACGCGGGGACTCCGAGCCTTGCCCGAGCAACCTCGCGTGGCAGGAGCTCCCAGCGCTCGCGACCGAGCACCGGGCCGACATGCACGAGCCGCTCCCGCGCGCGCGGCGGGACGAGGACCGGCGCGCTCTTCTCCGGAACGAGCAAGAGGTCATAGAGCGACAGCATCGCCTGGAAGTCCGGTCGCTCCGCCACCTCCGGCCGCACGGGGCGGTAGACGAACGCCGTGCGGCGGCACAGATCGAGCGCGCCGAGCAGCTCGCCGAACGACCCTCGCGGAAAGGTGTCGACGACGAGCAGGTCGGGACGCAGGAGGCCGAGCGTGTGCCATACCCACTGTTTCGCGAGCGCGACGTACGTCGTGCGGTCGATCCCGGCCTCGGCGACGATCGTCTTCGAAGGGATCTTGAACGCAGCGAACCCCTCCGCGAACGCCAGCCCTTCCGCCTCGCTCGACGTGAGGAACCAGACCTCGAGCTTCTGGTCGAGCGCGGCGGCATACCGGCGTAGCCATCGCGCGATGGCGAGGAGGCGCGCGATGTGACCGACGCCGGTCCCGTTGACGGCGTAGCAGACGACGCGCAGCGCGCTGTGCCGCGCGCCGTGCATGACTACGACGCGTCGGCCTGCACGAGGTCGTCCGGCCCCGCGTCGTCGGCCTCGATCGCCGCGGCGGCCGCGGCGTCCTCGTCCTCGCGCTCTCTCGTCTCCGCCTGCGAGAGGGCGAGCGCCCTGTAGTCGGGGTCGAACACGTAGTCCGGGTGACGCTCGTGGAAGATGACGACGTCGGGCAAGAACGAGCCGTCGTAGCGGCCGCGCGTCATGACGTCCCACCAGAGGAGGTCGTCGTAGTACCGCCCGCGATCCCACCGGTCGTAGCGATAGACCGTCTCGTAGGCCTTGCCGACGCGTTGCCAGCGCTTCTCGTAGCGAGGCCGGCGATCGATCGCGAGCTTCGCGTACTTGTCCGCGTCCATCGGCGCCCACCGTCGTCGTGTTCGTGCCTCGATCGCGTCCATCTTCATGCGCTGCGCGTCGAGCTCCTTCTTCGCCTCGGCGATGCTCGACTTCTCGAGACCGTCGAGATACCCGATCTTCGCGCTGATCCCGCTCGCCCGGAGGAAGAGCAAGCGGATCGCCGAGAGCGGCTGGAGGCGCTGCGAGACGAGCGAGACGTCCGAGCCGAGGAGGTGGTCGACGATACGGCCGCGCGTGTGCTCGAGGGCGCGGGTGTCGAGGTGCCGGTACTCGTCGACGTGTGCGTCGTGCTCGCGCGCCAGCGCGTCGATCCCGGCGAGCTCCCTGCGCAGGCGAGCGAGGTCGGCGTCGAACACGGCGAGCGTGTCCTTCGCGCTCTGGTACTCCTTGCGGACCTCCTCGAACGTGGTCTTGCCCTGGAAGAGCCCGACGACCTCGGTCGCGGCCGAACGATCCTCCCAGTAGCTGTAGCGCCACCACGGAGCGTGGAACTCCTCGGTGCCGAAGCCGCTCTCCCACAGCCGAGCGAACCGCGGGTGGTTCTCGCACGCCGAGATGACCCCGCTCGCGGGCTGCCTCATCTCCTCCGCCTCGGCGATCGCGCGGGTGAGCGAGCCGGTGTGCGGGTGGCGCAGGAGCTCTCGGTTCGCGTACCGCGTGTCGTGCTCGATCTCTCGAATGCGCGAGGCGAGCAAGACCCGTCGGGCTTCGACCTTCGCGGGGACGTCCTCGCTCGGCAGGCCGATGAGCCCCGAGGTCTCGGCCGCGCTGGCGATGACACGCGGGTCGAGAGACGGGAGCAGGGCCTGCCCGAGATCATGCGTGGCCTGCGCGCGCTCGGCCGTGAGCGTCGCGCGCTCGGTCGCGTGGTACTGCTCGAAGCCGAAGATCTTCTCCTGCTCCTCGGCGAGGACCCTCTTCTGCTCTGCGACGGTCTTGAGGACGACCTCCGCGGGGACCCAGCTCATGTCGTCGCACCGGTCGGAGGCTGCGCACCGAGACCCCGCCTCGCGAGCTCCCCGAGGAACCCGCGCGCCGCAACATCGAGCGCGTCAGCGGTCACGGCCTCGTGGTCGTCGATCAGCAGCACGAACAGCTCCGCCGCGCGCATCCGCGCCTCGAATCGCTCGAGGGTGGGCGGATCGAACTGCCGGTAATCGCCCGCCTCCGCCGTGATGTACTCGTAGCCGACTCGGGCCCGTGCATCCCAGCCGTCGAGGTCGACCTCGATGTCCCCCTCGTGAAAGTGGAAGTTCTCCACGATCTCGTACCCCGCCTCGGCGAAGCGGGCGCGGAGCAGCGCTGTACCGTCGGCTTCGTTCACCGGAAGAGAGTCTCTGGGCTCGCGGCAGAGGTCAAGGCAAAGCCCTTCACGAAGAGACTCTGGTGTCGTGCGCTTGCGCACAAATCGTTGGCGACCATCTCGGATCGTCGCCCATCTTTCGCGGAGCTCCCGTTACGGTGAACCATGGGCCGATCCTCTTCTAGCTGGTTCTCGACGTTCGCCGCGTTCGCGCTCGGTGTCGTCCTGGTCGCGTGCAGCAGCGGTGCGTCGGACGTCATCAACAGCACGTACCCCGACGCCACCACCCCCGACGGCGCCGGAGGAGAGGACGCTCACAAGGGGCAAGGCGGAAACCACGATACGGGGTCGCTCTCGCAGCAAAAGGATGCGAGCAGCGACGGGCACGCCGACGGTGCCGACGTGCAGTCATCGAGCGACGCCCTCGCCGCGGTGTGCGGGGACGGGATCATCGAAGCGCCGGAGACGTGCGACGACGGCAATGCGGTGCCGGGAGATGGCTGTTCCGGCATCTGTCAGATCGAGCCGGGCTACACGTGTCCGACGCCGGGCAAGCCCTGCATCTACACCGTCTCGCAGACCTGCGGCGACGGGAAGATCGAGGGGAACGAGCAGTGCGACGATGGCAACACGACCAACGGCGACGGGTGCTCGTCGACGTGCCAGGTCGAGCCTGGCTACTCGTGCGCCACGCCGGGCCAGCCGTGCATGAAGACGACGGCCGCCCCCGTGTGCGGGAACGGCATGGTCGAGAGCGGCGAGCAGTGCGACGACGGCAACACGACTTCGGGAGACGGGTGCAGCTCCACCTGCCAGCTCGAGTCGGGGTACTCGTGCCCGACGCCTGGCATGGTCTGCGAGAGGCTCCAGTACTGCGGCAACGGCGTCCTCGATCCCGGTGAGCAGTGCGACGACGGCAACGCCATCCCCGGCGACGGGTGCTCCGGGCTCTGCCAGCTCGAGCCAGGGTATGCGTGTCCGAACCCCGGTCAGCCGTGCGTCGACATCTGGATCTGCGGCAATGGCCACATCGATCCGGGCGAGGCCTGCGACGACGGCAATACCGTCGGCGGCGACGGGTGCAGCGCCGATTGTTCCATGGTCGAGGCAGGGTGGACCTGCCCGAACGTCGGAGGCAACGGTGGGCCGTGCGTCAAGGCTCCGGCCAACACGTGCGGGGACGGCATCGTCGCGGGCGTGGAGCAGTGCGACGACGGGAACACGGTGTCGGGCGACGGCTGCTCGTCGACCTGCAACGTCGAGGCCGGGTACACGTGCCCGACCGCGGGCAAGCCGTGCAAGAAGATCGAGTTCTGCGGCGACGGTGTCGTCGACCTCGACATCGGCGAGCAGTGCGACGACGGAAACGTCCTATCGGGTGACGGGTGCAGCGCGACGTGCACGATCGAGCCGAACTACGTGTGCCCCACACCCGGCCAGCCCTGCGTGTCGACGGTCAAGTGCGGCGACGGCAAGATCGGAGGCAGCGAGACGTGCGACGACGGGAACGCGGTGTCCGGCGACGGCTGCTCCGCGACCTGCCAGGTCGAAGCTGGGTGGCAGTGCCCGTCCCCCGGCATTCGGTGCATCGCGAAGAAGTGCGGGGACGGCATCGTCGCCGGCAGCGAGCAGTGCGACGACGGCAACAATGTGTCGGGCGACGGCTGCAGCGCGACGTGCATGCTCGAGCAGGGCTTCGCATGCGTGAGCCAGGGCGTCCCGCCGAAGTCCGTCTGTCACGCGACGAAGTGCGGGGACGGGATCAAGGAGGGCTTCGAGCAATGCGACGACGGCAACCTCATCCCGTATGACGGATGCTCACCGACCTGCACGATCGAGCCGCACTGCGCCGGCGGCACCTGCACCGCCGTGTGCGGAGATGGTCTCAAGTTCCCGCAGGAGCAGTGCGACGACGGGAACCTCATCGCGGGCGACGGCTGCAGCCCGACCTGTACGATCGAGCCCGGCTGGACCTGCCCCGCGACGAACGAACCTCCGCCCGCTTCGCTGGTGATCCCGATCCTGTATCGCGACATGCTCTACGCCGGCACGACGGTGCCTGGGCCCGGGCACCCCGACTTCAACGTGTTCGGCTGCGGCGTGACCACGGGGCTCGTGCAGTCAGCGCTCGGCGCCGACAGCGAGCCTGTGTTCGGCCCGAGCGGCACGAGCTGCATGACGAGCGCGGTCGACTTCTGCTGGTGGTACCACCAGAGCAACTGCAACGGGGCGGGGAGCGTCAACCCGTTCGACAAGCTCGTCTACCTCGACAAGACGGGGAAGCCGACGACCATGACGCTCGCGCAGGGCGCGGCGAACGTCTACCAGTTCGCGAGCACGCAGTTCTACCCGCTGGACAGCCTCGGCTGGAACGCCGGGGCGAACCCTCAGACCGACAACGACTGCAGCGGGACGACCGGGCACAACTTCTCGTTCACGAGCGAGCTGCACTACCCGTTCACGTACCAGGCGGCCGCGTCACCGACGTTCACCTTCGTCGGCGACGACGACGTCTGGGCGTTCATCAACGGGCACCTCGCGGTCGATCTCGGCGGCGTCCACGGCGCGGCGACCGGGAGCACGACCCTCAACGCGGCCACCGCCGCCGGGTTCGGGCTCGTCGACGGCGACATGTACTCGATCGATCTCTTCCAGGCCGAGCGCCACACGTGCGGCTCCGACTACACGCTCACGCTCAGCGGCTTCACGCACACGATCAGCACGTGCAGCCCGATCTGCGGCGACGGCAAGGTCGAGGGAGACGAAGTGTGCGACGACGGCGTGAACAACGGCGCCTACGGGAGCTGCCTCCCGGGCTGCCTCGGGCGCGGACCCTACTGCGGGGACGCGATCGTCCAGACACCGCAGGAGCAGTGCGACAACGGGACGAACGCGGTCACTTACGGCGGCGCGTCGAAGGTCTGCGGGCCGGGCTGCAAGTTCGCGCCGTACTGCGGCGACGGCATCGTCTCGAACGGCGAGCAGTGCGACGAAGGGGCGACCAACGGCGCAGGCTACGGTCACTGCACGAGCTCCTGCACGCTCGGGCCGCGCTGCGGAGATGGCGTGCTGAACGCGGGCAACGGCGAGCAGTGCGACGACGGCGTCGCCAACGGGGCGACGGGCGACCGGTGCAACGCGAACTGCACGCTTGCGTGCGGCGACGGGAAGATCGAGGCCGGTGAAGCCTGCGACAACGGCACCGCCGCCAACACGGGCGGCTACGGTGGCTGCAACCCCGACTGCACCCTCGGCCCGCGCTGCGGCGACGGGATCAAGAACGGCACCGAGCAGTGCGACGACGGGAAGAACGACGGCACCCACGGGACCTGCAACCCGAACTGCACGCTCGCTGGATACTGCGGCGACGGGACCGTACAGAACCCCCCGGAGACGTGCGACCAGGGTGCGGCGAACAGCGCCAATGCCTACGGCATGAACCTCTGCACGAACCGGTGCCTGCCCGCCCCGTACTGCGGCGACAAGCAAGTCGAGGGTCAGTTCGGCGAGACCTGCGACGACGGCGTGAACAGCGGCAAGCCGGGCTCGTGCACCACGGACTGCAAGTCAGCGGTGCCGCTCTCGACGTGCGGCAACGGGAAGATCGACCCGCCCGAGCAGTGCGACGACGGCGCGGCGAACGGCACGGCAGGCGACAAGTGCGACGCAAACTGCCGGCTCAAGTGCGGCAACGGCGTGAAGGACCCTGGCGAGCAGTGTGACAACGGGGTCAACAACGGGGCGTACGGCACGTGCAACTCGAACTGCACGCTCCCTGCGTACTGCGGTGACGGGATCAAGAACGGCCCCGAGCAGTGCGACGACGGATCGAAGAACGTCCCGGTCGCGACGGCTTACGGCCCCGGTGTCTGCACGACGGCGTGCGACTTCGCGCCGTACTGCGGGGACGGGCGGACGCAGACGCAGTTCGGAGAGCAGTGCGACGGTCAGTCCAACTGCTCGCCGATGTGCACCATCGAGGTTCCGCGCTGAAAAGGTCGGGCAGCGCCGACGGAATCATGAAGACCGTCGGCGCAGGGAGAGGGCGGCGAAGCTGAGCGCCGGCCACGCTGCGGCATCACACCCGAGCGAGAGATGCGCGCCGCACCGAGAGCGCCGCGCACACCACCGCGATCGTCGCGAGCGCCGCGAGGCTCTCCCACGGCAGCGCTTCGAACGGCGCCTCCCCACCGAGGAGGTTCCCGAGGTGCCCTCGCGGCGTCAGCAGCGCGCCGAAGCCGTCGTCCGAGCCGAGGACCCAGTCGACGACCAGAAACAGAGCGCGGCCCCAGAAGCCAGCGAGCAGAGAGGCGCCGACCATGAAGTACGCGGCGTACGCGGCCGCGGCCAGGGCGCCGAAGGCGAGGGTGTGTATCGAGTCCGTGACCACCGGCGGGTCTCCCGATCCGTGGGCCACGGCGACGGCCCCCGCGCCCAGCGCGCCGCCGACGAGCGCGCTCGCTGCCATCGTCACGACCACGGTCGCGAGCGCGACGTGCGCGCTCGACCCTCCGAGCCGCACGAGGGCACGCCCGGAGCCCGCGAGCGTCCCTCGCCCGACGGCCGCGCCGACGAGCGCGTACACGAGGAGCGGTAGCGCGAGCGACGAGTAAAGGTCGAGGGCGTGATCGGCGCCGTGGGGTGCCGCGTGGCTGCGCTGGAGTCCGGCGGCGACGAGGATGAAAGCGCTCCAGCCAGCAGAAGCCAGCCACGCGCTGCGCGATCGGACGACCCGCTGGAACGCGAGGTGGGCGAAGGTCACGGCGCCAGCTCCTTCGCGCGTGTGCCCTCGGTCTCGAACTTGAGCAGATCGAGCTCGACGTTCGCGCGCCTCGTAGCGATCGCGACCGCCGCCGCCATCGCGATCACGTCCTTGCCCGTGACGACGAGCTCTGCGCCGTGAGCCTCGACGTCGTCGAACGTCGGATCGGACGCGAGCTCGGCGAGGAGGAGCCGCGCGCCCTCGCTCCGGATGAAGAGCCGGGCGCCTCGAGGTCCGACGACGGGCTCCCACGCCTCGTCGCCCGTCGTGCGTCGCACCAGCTTGCCCGCTTCGAAGTGGAGCTGCTCGCGCCCCAGCGCGCGCGCGTCGGCCGGCGATGCGGTGGAGAAGACGACGATCGCACCGGCATCGACGCGCGCCTCCAGGGCCTCCCCGACACGCCCGACCGCCCGAGGGTCGAGGTCGACGAGCGGCTCTGCCAGGAAGAGGAACGCGGCTTGCGAGGTGAGCGCCTCGACGAGCGCGACGGTCCGCGACTCCTCTAGCGTGAGGTCTCCGATGCGTCGATCGGCGAGCGGCCCGACGCCCAGCGCCGCGAGACGCTCACGCGGCGACGTGCCCGACTCTCGGCGAGTCTTCGCAGCGAGCGAGAGGTAGTCGTCGACGCGCAGGACCTCCGGCAGCTCGGGCAAGTAAGGAGCGTGCGCGACGGTCGGACGTCGTGAAGCGGGCAGCCCCGCCACGGTGACCGCGCCCTTTCGCGGACGGACGGCCCCCGCGAGCACGGCGAGCAAGAGCTCGACGCCATCGCGCGGCGTCCCCACGAGCGCGTAGCTCCCGCTGGCCTCGAGCGTGAAGCTCAGCGGCCCGAGGTCGACGGTTCCGGCCGCGTCCTTCGCCCGCGCGGTGAGGTCTTTGACACTGATCATTTCGGCCGACTCGACCGGCCGTGCGGCGTGCTGCCGTGCGCTCGCAGCAGCTCGAGGCGCACGATGGCGAGCGCGGCGACGAGGATGACCGCGAGGGCCACGAGGGCGCGCCCCAGGAGCAGGGCGTCGACGCCAACCGGGGCGAGCGACGTGCGGAGACCGACGAGCGCTCCGGGGATGGAGCACACCTCGAGCCACCGCTCGGGGATCCGGCGGCTGAAGAAAGGCTCGACGATCTCGGGGACGACGAGCACGCTCAGCAGCGCGAGGTAGCCGCCGCCTCGAGAGCGGGCGCCGAGCGTGGCCATGGCGACCGGCGCGAAGACGAGCGCGAACGCGAGGCCGAACGCGATGGCAGCGAGCGTAGCCTGGACGGTGTGGCCGGCACCTTCGCGCGACCGCGCGGCCAGCAGCGTGACCAGGCCGACCGCAGCGCTTCCTCCCGCGACGAGGATCGCGAGGAGCGCCGTCAGGCCGACGACGCGTGCACCGAGGTACGCCGAAGCGTGGACGCCGCGCGCGTCGAGCAGCGCACGCACGCCTTCGTCCTCGTCGCGACGGAACACTCGCGTCGAGACGGCGAACGCGACGAGCACTCCGATCCCGTACGCGAGCGCGCTCGACGCGACGAGCGGGACACCGTCGAGGGAAGCGTGCTTCCCGTGGCGCGCGAGGATGAACGCGAGCACACCGAAGCCGACGACCGAGGCCAGCGTGAGCGCGAGGGCAATCGCGGCCGTCGCCCCGCGCCGCGCGAGGAAGAACCCGAGCGCAACGAGGCCTCGCCCGCGCCCGCTCATTGCCCGACCCCTGTCACGGCCGCACGTGTGCCATGAAGACGCGGGGGAGGCCAGCCTCGTGCGGTCAATCGAGCCAGTAGAAGTGGCCTGCGGAGCCCGGGGTCGTCCCGGCACCGATGCTCGCTCCGCCCGCGACCGAGAGCGCGAGCCCAGCCGGTTGAGGCACGGACGACACGACGACGATCACCCCGCCGCCGCCGCCGAGGATCCCCGAACCCACGGCCGGCGTTCCCACGGCGTTCCCTCCGTTGGCCGAGATGGTCGCGGTCGCGCCGGAGAGCACGATGACGCGGGCGACGACGATGACGACGCCTCCGCCTCCGCCGTTCGCAGGCTCGGCGCCGCACGCGCTCCCTCCCGCGCCGCCCATCACGACGTTCCCGTCGAGCGTTCTCCCCGTCACCGCCGCGGTCACCGCGTCGAAGATCTGCATGCCGCCGACGGCCGCCAGAGGCGCAGTCGCCGTTCCCGCGGAAAGACCGGACAGCAACCCCGCGCTGCCGCCGAGCGAGTTGGTCACGTCCCCCCCCGTGACGCTGCAGTCGTTCGACGGCTGACCGGCGCCGCCGCCGCCGATCGTTCCCGTCGGGAGCGTCGCGGCCGTGCCGGCGGACGCGGTCCCTCCGCTGCGGTCGATCGTGGCGCCTTCGGCGAGCGTGAGGACGTTCTCGACGAAGATCCTGAAGCCGTTCGTGTGGACGGTGACGCCCGACGCGATCGTCAGGCTGTCGTAATACATGTCGCCCGCGAGGAAGATCTCGCTGGGGACCGTGACGACCTTGTCGATGCCGTCTCCATAGAGGTTCTCGAGGCCAAGCCCTGCCTCTCCCGACGCCCCTGCTTTGCCGCGCGGACCGGCCTCTCCGGGTTCGCCCGCGTCGCCGGCGGCTCCCTCGACGCCTTGGGCGCCAGGCTCTCCGGTCGCGCCGTCCTCCCCGTCCGGACCCTTCGCGCCAGGTGCTCCCGGCAACCCAGGAGCCCCCGCCTCGCCGGCTTGACCCATGTCGCCGCGCGCGCCCTGATGACCCGAGAAGCCGTTGCACGCGGAGGCGGACGCAAGCGTCGGCAAGAGCACGGCCAGCGAGAACCAGGCAGCGCGCATCTCAGTTCAACCAGTAGGAGTGGCCCGTGCTGCCCTGACTCTCGCCCACGACCGCGCCGGCGCCGCCGTTGACCAGCATCGCAAGGTGGGCCGGCTGGGGGGAGGTCGAGAGCACGACGATGACACCGCCGCCTCCGCCCACCGGAGGGACTGCGGGGACACCCGTCACCGCTGCAGGGCCGCCGTTCGCGGAGAAGGTAGCGGTCATCCCGGACAGCTCGATGACCCGCGCCACGAGGATGATGACGCCGCCGCCACCGCCGTTGAGGTTCACGGCGCCGCACTGGTCGCCCCCAGCGCCTCCGGTGACCAGGTTGCCGTCGAGCGTCCGGCCGGAGATCGCGTTGCTGAGCGAGTCGAAGATCTGCGTGCCGCCGACCGCCGCCGTCGGTGGTGTCGCGGCGCCGAAGGTCGAGCTCTCCCAGCTGCCGGCGCTGCCGCCGAGCGAGTTGATCACGTTGCCGCCGGTGCTGCTGCAGCCGATCGGCGACTGGCCCGTGCCTCCGCCTCCGATCGTCCCTGCCGAGAGCGACGCCGGCGCCGTCGCGGTCGCCGTCGCGCCGCTGCGGTCGATCACGGCTCCGTCGTCGAGGGTGAGCGTACCGTGGACGAAGATGCGAAAGCCGTTCGGGTCGAGCGTGACGCCGCCCGCGATCTCCAGGCTCTCGTAGTACATGTCGCGCGCGAGCACGGTGTCGGCCGTCAAGGTGACCGCGAGGTCCGTGCCGTCGCCGAAGAGGTCGTCGACCCCCACGCCTGCCTCCCCTTGCGGACCGGGCGGGCCAGCTTCGCCGCGCGGGCCCGCAGGCCCCGCTTCGCCACGCGGGCCCGCTGCGCCCGCCTCGCCCATCGGTCCCGGTGCGCCGTTCGCGCCCGCGTCTCCCGTGGCACCCTTGGCGCCCATCGCGCCCTGTCGGCCGTTCGCTCCGTTCGCGCCCGTCGCCCCCGTCGGACCGCTCGAGCCCCCGCATGCCGCTGCGGACACGACCAGCGCCGTCACGACGAGCCAGGCTGGGAACGCTCGGATCATGCGGGGAAACACACCATCACCGAGTCCATGCGTCAATCGCTCAGAAGCCGTCCGCCACCCGGACCGCGATGCGGCCGCCCGCCTTCATGAGGTCTTTGAGCCCCTTCGCGACGTCGCGCACGGGGATGGTGGAGGCGAGCGGAACCGAGAGCCCGTCGGCGAGCCACGACCCGAGCAGCTCCAGATCGGCAGGGCGGCACTTCACGTTGATGAACTCGACGCGTGTCGCGCTGAAGAGGCTCGCGATCTTGTCGGCGGCGAACGCGGCGGACGGGAGCGTCGTGACGAAGGCGCCGCCCTTGACGAGCGTCCCTTGCCACTGTTGCCAGCGGTACGCGGCGGCCGCGTCGAACACGACGTCGAACCGGGCCGGAAGGTCTCCCGGGAGCGCGCGCGCCGTGCGGTCGAGGACTTCGATGGCGCCGAGCTGTCGCGCGAGCTCGAGCCCGTTGCCCGACCCGACGGCCGTGACCGATGCGCCCAGCTTCTTCGCGACCCCCATGGCGATCGAGCCGACGCCGCCGGACACGCCGGTGACGAGGACCTTGCCGTTGCTCTTCGGCAGACGCCCGAGATCACGGAGGGACTGCAGCGCCGTGAGCCCGGTGGTGGCGGCCGCGGCGGCGATCTCGTGGGAGACGCCTGCCGGCTTGCGCGCGAGCTCGTCGGCCTTCGCCACGAGCGACTCGGCGAAGGCGCCGCGCGCGTTGAACGGACCGTAGGGGAGGAAGCCGAACACGTCGTCGCCGACCGACACGCTGGTCACGCCGTCGCCGAGCGCTTCGACCGTGCCGGAGAAGTCGTAGCCCAGGATGAGCGGGCGGTTCCGCGCGTGGAGGAACTTCAGCGTCCCCGTGATGACCTTGTAGTCCGCAGGGTTCAGCGCCGACGCGACGACGCGCACGCGAACCTCGCCACGGCCCGGCGTCGGGACGGGGGCGTCGATGATGGCGAGGTTCTCGAGCGGGCCGTAGCCGGGAGCGGCGAGGGCCTTCATCACATCGACGCCAGGAGCTTCGCCGTCACCGACTGGATCGCCGGGGTCTGCCCCACGCGCACGACCCAGTCGAGCGCGTTCGTGCGCATCATCCTGCGGAACGCGCCGCCGGCGAGGAACGACGGGCGGAAGGTCTTCCTGCACGCCGCCTCGTAGCTCGCGAACGCGGTCTCCTCGCGGAAGCCGCGCGACGTGATGTCGCTGATCGCCTCGGCGGCGAGCATCCCCGAGCGCATCGCCTGGTAGATCCCCTCGGCGGTCGCAGGGTGCGTCATGAGGCCCGATTCGCCCACGACGAGCGCGCCCGGTCGGGTCAGCTTCTCCGGCGTGTAGTTCCACACGACCGGGTGCCCCTTCCAGGGCTTCAGCTCCTTCGCGTCCGCGAGCCGAGCCTTGTAGTGCTTGTCGAGGAACGTCTGGAACAGCTCGCGCGCGTTGCGCTTCGGAGCGCCCGGCGCGTCCTCGTAGGTGATGCCGATGTTGACGCGGTCTTCACCCTCGGGAAAGAGCCAGCCGTAGTAAGGCGCGAGCATCTTGTCGAAGACCATCTCGACGTGATTCGGGCGGAACGGCACGCCGGACCACCAGCCCATGATGGCCTGGATCGTCTCGCGCGGGCGCTGCTCCGGCAGCCCGACGCGGCAGTGGGCACCTCCGGCGACGACGACGAAGCGGGCGCGGATCTCCACGCCGTCGGCCGAGCGGATGCCTTCGACGCGGCCGTCCTTCTCGAGCACGGAGTGCGCGTTGAAGTTGGGGATGAACTCCGTCCCGCGCGCGACGGCGCGCTGCAGGATCTTGTGGTCGAGGACGCGGCGCTCGCAGACGACCGCTTCGGCCTTCGTCCCGGCCGACTGCCAGCTCTCGATGCCGCCCGGCGTGACGAGCCGGATGCCGCAGATCGGGTAGCTGACCGGCTCGATCTCGTGCCACACGCCGAGGTCCTTCAGCGTCTGGATGCCCTTGGGCGAGAGGCCGCTGCCGCACGTCTTGTCGCGCGGGAAGTCGTGACGGTCGACGAGCACGACGTCCTGCACGCCCAGCTGCCCGAGGTGCGCGGCGCACGCCGAGCCGGCCGGACCGGCACCGAGGATGGCTACCGTCGCGCGCCGGTCTCTCGACAGCTCGCTCATGACTGCGCTTCCGTCGCCTCGGGCGCTCGCTTCTTCAGCTGCGTCAGCTTCGACGTGTCTTTCTTTGCTGCCTCGCCCGCGAGGTAGGCCTCCCACTTCCGGACGATGACCGCCTGGAACGCGAGGACCGCCGGGTTGAGGTCGAACACGGGCTCGTCCCAGTGCTTCTCGTAGCCCGCCTGCTCCGCCTCGACGACGACGCCGTCTTCCCGGAGGAGCGGCTTGATGAGCAGCTCGTTCGAGATCTGGAGGAACGGCTTCATCAGCCGCTTCGGGATCTTCACCTTCGTGAAGGGCACGACGAAGCAGTCGAAGTAGAAGAGGAAGAAGGTGCGCGTCGTCTGCTCGTCGATCGGCAGCACGAAGCACCAGTGCTTGATCTTCCCGTCGGTCGACGACCGCTGGTACGGGTAGTCGAACGCGAGCGTCATCGCGTTGGTGTCGACGTTCTCCTTGTCGACGAACCGGCTCGAGATCGCCCCGCCCCCGACCTTCGTATCGTAGCAGAGGTTCACCACGTCCCCGACCGTCTCGAGCTTCGTCAGCACGGCGTCGGTGAACGGCTTGTACTTCCGGTGCAGGTACGCGTGAGTGAAGTCGCTCACGTTGTCGATGATCATCGAGTGGTGCGCGGCCCAGGTGAAGTCGACCGGCACGCACGCCCAGCGGTCGTCCCCTTCAAGCTCGGGGATCTCCGGCATCTTCGTCTCGGTGGCGCGCTCGGCGTCGCCGAAGAAGATCCAGATGAGGCCGTAGCGCACGCGCACCGGGTAGTGGCGGAGCTTGCACTTCGGGATCGATTTGCCGAAGAGCGAGTGCGGGACCTCGACCAGCTCGCCGCAGCCGTTGTATTCCCAGCCGTGGTACTGGCAGACGAGCCGCTCGCCGACGACGACGCCGATCGAGAGCTTCAGCTGACGGTGCGCGCAGCGATCCTCGACCGCGTGCAGCCGCCCGTTCGAGTCGCGGTAGAGCGCGACCGACTGGCCCCAGAACTTCACCTCCTGGACGGCGCCCTTGGCGAGCGCGCTGTCGTGCTCGACGGCGTACCAGTAGTTCGGGTCGAGCCCCGCAGCCCGCGCCTTCTGCCTGCGGTTCTGCGCAGCCTCGAAGTTGGGCTTTTTGGGGACGTTCGAGGAGTCTGCGGTGATCTCGTTCATGCGCTTGCCTCTGCGTGAGATGCTCTCGGAGTCGGCTGTGTCGCGTCTGTCGCCCGGCCTGACGTGACCGCCCGCGCGGTGCGCGGCGCGAGCCCTCGACGCGCGAAGTCCTCGTAGGCCTCCTCGATCGCGTCTTCGATGCGCGTCGGCTTGAAGCCGAGCTCGCTCTTCGCCTTCGAGGTGTCGGCGTGGCGCTGGCTGCGGAGGATGCGGACGGCCGCGGGGGTGAGCCGCTGCGGCACGCTCGGCGCCACGCGGTCGAGGACGAAGCTCGTCACCTCGGCGACGGCGGCCATGAGCGGCGGCGGCAGCCGGAGCTTCGGCTTCGGGTGCCCCGTCACCTTCTCCCAGAGCTCCATCATCTCGTCGATCGACACGAAGCGGGACGAGAAGACGTACTTCTGACCGCTCCGCCCGCGCTGCATCGCCAGCATGTGACCCTCGGCGATGTCGCGCGCCGCGATGAACTCGAAGCCCCCCGGGACGTACGCCCGCAGCTTCCCGTGCGCGAAGTCGAGCAGCGTCCGCCCCATGCGCGACGGCAGGTAGTCGTGCGGGCCGAGCACCGCGCAGCTCGTGGCGATGACGACGTCGAGCCCCTCGACCGCCGCCTTCAGCACCTCGTGCTCCATCAGAACTTTCGTGCGCGAGTACGGGAGCACCTCGTCGAACGGGTAGTGCGTGACCGTCTCGTCGGCAGGCGCCTGCGGGTGCTCCCGGTCGAAGCCGTTCGCGCTGAAGCTGCCGGTGACGACCACCCGGTCCATCCCCTGGTGCTTCGCCACGCGGAGGAGGTTCTGCGTCCCGAGGACGTTCACGTCGAACACGCGCCGCTCGACCGCGGGGCTCGGGACGACCGTGGAGATGATGGCCGCCACGTGAAAGGCTTGCTTGCACCCCTGCATCGCCTTCTCGAGCGACGCGATATCGGTCACGTCGCCGGTCACCCGCTCGACCGCGAGCCCGTCGACCGCCTCCGTCTTGGCGCCCGGCTCGAGCAGGACCCGGACCTGCTTGCCGTCGGCGAGCAGCCGCCGCACGACGTTCGAGCCGACGTGCCCGGTCGCGCCGGTGACGAAGACCTTCCCGTCGAAGCTGCGGGCAGGGTTGGGGGAGGAGGGGGCGGTGCTCTGGCCGAAACGAGGGATCATCGGTTGCGGGGCCTCTCCGTGGATGTGGGATGGCTGACCTAGCACCCGGAACCGGTCGAGAGAAGGGAGAAGCGCGACATCGACGAGCGGGAGAGCCTGTCCGCGTGCCCGCAGCGTCCGAGCAAGAGGTTCAGTCGTCGATGTCGATGACCGTTCCGTCGCGCACCCAGGCGGAGATCTGATCGATCTCGTCGTCCTGAACGCCGATGCACCCGGCCGTCCAGTCCACCCCGCGGAACGACGCGCGCTCGCGGTCGTACTCGTGCGACTGCGGCGTGCCGTGGATGCCGATGTCGCCGCCGATGTGCGCGCCACGAGGCAGATCGCCGCTCGTCTTCAGGGCGGCGAAGCGAGCGCGGTCCTCGGCGTTGGGGTAGTCGAGCCTGAGGAAGACCCGGTACTTCGAGGGCTGGTGGCTGAGGACGTGGTAGCGGCCGACCGGGGTCACGTTGTCCCCCTCCTGGCGCTTCCATCCCGCTCCTCCGGGCCCGAGCGAGGCCTGGTACGACGCGACGACGACGTCTCCGTCGAGCAGCGTCAACTCATGAGTGCTCTTCGAGAGGTGAACGCGCGTGACGTGGGGGCGGACGCCGGGCTCGGCGGACGCGGAGACGACGACGGTGGCCGCGAGCAGACACGCCGCTGTCTTGAGGAGCGAGTGGAGCATCCCCAGCAGACGTGCGAGCGGGCGAAAGGATCCGTGCCCTATCCGGTACGAGCTCGCGAGCCACCGCGACCCCCCTATCCCCAGCCCTTTCCCCCGAGATCGGGGGAAAGGCCGGGTTAGGGCGTGTGATCGAGCGGGTTCCCCGAGAAGCGCGTCAGTGCACGAGCGAAAAGTCGATCGTCCCCAGCCATATGCTCGTCGGCCCCAGCATCGAGGCCACCCAGGACTCGTCGGCGACGATGTCCCCCGAGTACCAGACGACCCGCGCGTGATTGGCGTCGGTGAACGCGACACCTGCGTAGGCCGTGTCGCCCGCGCTCGGCAGGTCGCCCCACCATTTCACGGCGAGGACCGGCTCGTCGTCGAACGCGCCACCGTCGACCGGCGAAGCGCCACCGTCGTAGCCGGAGGGGCTCCCCCAGTCGCTGCTCATCGCCGTCTGCGCGTCGAGCCCCGAGTCGACCGTCACGAGGACGCCGCCGTCGGCGCCGGCGTCCGCCGTCCCTCGCTCCACGGGCGAGAGCTCGAAGAGCGACGTGCGCTTGCGCATCAGGACGCCGTTCGTGTCGACGTGCCTTCGCGCGATGACGAAGAGGCGCCCCTGCCAGAAGAAGGCGACCGGGCCGTCGAGCCGTTCGCCGAGGACGGTCTCGGGGCACGTGAACGTCGTGTACGGCGGCTGTGCCCAGCAGACGTGCGTCCGCTGATTGCCGTCGTTGCCTTCGAGGTCCGCGTCGTCGCCGTCGGTGCGCACCAGCGCGAGCATGTTGCCGTTCGGCATCTCCACGATCTCGGTCTCGAGCGGGGTGTCGGCCGTGACGCCGAAGACCTGAGCGCCGAGCGTCCACGTCACGCCGTCCGGCGAGGAGAACAGCGAAACGCTCGAGTCGCCGTCGTGGTACGCGGCGCTGTAGAAGACGCCGCCGAGCTCCTTCACGCGCCAGAAGCTCCACAGGTTCGGGGCGAGGCGAGCGAGCGGGCTCCAGGTCGTGCCGTCCGTGGACGAGAACCCGACGGTGATGCTCTCGACGTTGGAGTCACGTGTCTGCGTGATCGCGATGTTGGTCGGGAGGCGGGTGAGCGCCTTGAGGCGCAGGGTCGACACGCCGTTGGTGGTCGTGATGAAGAACGCAGGATCCCGGATGTCGCGCCCCATCGTCGCGTCGTCGTTCGCGTCGATCGGGGTCATCGGCGCGTCGATGCGGGTGACCTCCTTGAACGTCGCGCCGTCGTCGACCGAGCGGTAGATGAGCAGGCTGCTGTTCGGCCCGAGTATCTGGCTGCGCGCCGTCCGGTGGACCATGTAGATCGCGCCTCCCCACGCGATCATGTCCGTGTCCTCGTTGTGCTGGCAGATCTCGGTGCGGCAGTCGACCTGGCCGGCGGCCGCGGCCTCGAAGCCGTTCACGAAGATGCTCGCCTGCGTGTTCCATTTCGCGAGAGGGACGGCGGCGTCGCCTGCGTCGAAGGTGAACGCATCGAACGCGTCCGGCGCGTCGAGCCTGGCGTCGATCGGTGTGGTCACGTCCTTCGTCGCTGAATCGCGCGCGCTCGCGCCGGACTCACGCGGTACGGAAGAGTCGTGCGACGCGTCGGGCGCGCGGTCCTGAGTCGGTGAGGCCGTCGAGCAGGCTTCGAGCGTCCCGAGCACCAAGAGAAGAGGCCAGCGGCAGTGCTTCATCCGCTACGACGATAGCATCGAATCGCAGGGCCCTGTCCGTTCACATTGGACAGACAGATGCGTGGCGCGGAGTGTGGCGAATCTGCGGCGACGAGGCGTAAGGGGCCTGCGCGCGCACGAACGGTCGCGGTTGACCGCGGCGGGCAAGGGTCCGCGTCGCTGCGCCCCCATCTTGCATAGCTCGTCGCTCATTGAATAGCGACGCGACCACGACCACTGCCTTGAGGCAGCGGACGCGGCCGTTCGAGGAGTTTTGTATGCATCCCCGTAGAACCATCGCAGGCGCACACGGACTCTTCGCATCCTTCAGCGCAGCGCTCCTCTTCACGTCGAGCTGCACCCTCCCGACCTTCAAGGCCGCGCCCGACGGCGGCTTGATCACGCAATCGCCTGACGGACAGTCCATCCAGGACGCGGCGACGGACTCTTCCCCTGACGGCAGATCGGCAAGGGACGGCGCCGTCGACGCGATGAAGGCTGTGGTCGTCGTGTCCGGTGACCTCGACTTCGGCGCGGTCGACTGCGGTGCGGCTGCGGCCGCGCGAAAGATCACCGTCGAGAACAATGGAAGCGACCCGTTCACCGTCACCGCGGAGCTCACCAACGGCATGACGTCGGCCTTCGTCGTCGCGCTGTCGAGCAGCACCGTCCCGGCCCACGGCCAGATCGTCATCACGGTGACCCCGAATCCGATCCCGAGCACGTCGGCGGTGCCAGGGACGTACGCAGACACGTTGACCGTGCACACGAACGTCGCGGCAGACATCCCTCACCTCATTCCGGTGACCGAGAGCGCGGAGGGCGCCATTCTCGCGTTCGACACGCAGGGGATCCCGTTCGGAGAGGTGCCCGTGTCGTCGGCGCAGAGCTCGACGTTTCATGTCCTGAACACGGGGAACATGGCGGCGATGGTCACGCTTGCCGTCGGCGCGAGCTCCTCGGGAGCCGCGTTCTCGGTCACGCAGGGCACCTCGTCGGTGTCGACAGGCGACAACATCACGGCGAACGCGACGTTCTCTCCGACGATGGTCGGCTCGCAGACCAGCTCGGTCATGATCGTGCCCGCTGCAGGCGTACCGCTCTGCGCTCCCTTGCCGGCTCCCCTCTCCCTCTCCGGCGTCGGCGAGAACGGCGGTCTCGCGGTGAGCAGCAACGCGCTCACGTTCGGGCCCACCACGTGCGGCACGACCGCGCCGGCCCAGTCGATCATGCTGACGAACAGCGGGAACGCTCCGCTCACCTGGACCGCAATGCTCGGAAACGTGAGCCCCGTCCCTTACACCGTGCTGCCGGCGATGACCGGCTCGCTCACCGCCGGCGCATCCACCACGCTCATGATCGCGGCCGGGCCGATTCCGCAGCAGTCGAGCGTACAGACCGATTTCTACGCGGACACGCTCACGTTCAATACCGATGTCGTCGGAGACGAGCCTCACGTCGTCGCGCTGCATCAGACCGCGAGCGGCGCCATCCTGGCGTTCAACCCTGCGACCGTCGACTTCGGGGACGTGCCCGTGAGCACGACGGCGACGGCTCACTTTCAGGTAGTGAACACCGGCAACGCGGCGGCGCACGCGACGCTGACCTCGGGCGCGGCGAGCTTCGCCGTGACCCCGGCCGTCGCGACCTCCGTCGGCCCGGGGCTGGATGTGAGCTTCACTGGCACCTTCATGCCGGGCACGAGCACGACGCTCACGAGCGGAACGTTCTCGATGGCCTCGAGCGATCCGCTGTGCGCGCCGCTCCCGCAGCCTCTGCCCGTCTCGGGAACGGGGACGACCGGCGTCGTCGCGTTCGCGCCCGGCTCGCTCACCTTCGGAAATCAGACCGCGTCGGGATTCACGGCGTGCGGGACGGCGGCGCCCGCTCAGCAGATCACCTTCACGAACAGCGGCAATCAGAGCTACGCGATCGTGCCCACGCTGGAGCTCGGCGCGGCCTCCCCGTATGCGTTCGCGATGACCCCCGCGAGCGGCGTCGTCTCCGCGAGCGGCGGAACCGCGACCGTGACGGTCACGCCCAAGCCCATCCCCCAGACGTCCAGCGTCCCCGGCACCTACGGCGATAGCCTGAGCGTGACGACGAGCGCGGCAGGCGACACCGGGCCGCACATCATCGCCCTCGCCGAGAGCGCCTACGGCGCAATCCTCACGGGCGTACCGACCTCGCTCCAGTTCCCGCCGACGATCGTCGGAGAGCAGAGCCTCTCCTCGATCGGAATCACCAACAGCGGAAACGCCGCTGCGGTGCTGGTGTGGACTGCGATCTCGGATCCCTCGTTCACCTTCGGCCAGAACACCGCGGCGCCTCCCGGCGGTGTGGCGACGAACGTCTCGGCGTTCTTCCAGCCGGCGGCGGCTCAGGCGTACATGGCGACCGCGAAGTTCGGAGTCGCCGCCTCGACGATCCTCTGCCAGCCAATCCCCACGACGAGCGTGAGCCTCCTCGGCACGGGAACGACCGGCTCGACGGTGACGGTCACGCCCCAGGTCAACTTCAACATGGTGCCGTGCGGCACTTCGGGGGGCTCGGACACCGTCACGGTGAAGAACAACAGCACGGCGTCGATCACCTGGAGCGCGGCGCTGGCGGCGGGCGCGAGCTTCACGCTCGGCATGCCCGCCAGCGGTACGCTGGCGTCGGGCGCCTCCGCCACCGTGACGGTGACGTCGAACGTCATTCCGGTGAGCGCGTCGACCACCACGGCCGCCAACGCCTTCGGCAGCTCGCTGACGATCACGACGAACGCGACGGGCGACTCGCCGCATGTCGTCCCGATCCTCGAGACTGCGTCGGGGGCAATCCTGAGCTTCAATCCGACGATGCTCAACCTGCCATTGGCCCAGCAGGGGTCACCGATCTCGTATCAGGTCGTGAACACGGGAAACCTCACGGCGACGGTAGCGCTCACGCTGAACAATACCGGAGTGGCGTCGCTGACGCTCGACGCACCCAGCGCGGGTCCGGTCTCGAGCGGGACTCCGCTCGTCGGGGCCGTCACCGAGGCGATAGGGTCACTGCCGTCGACCGACGCTACCGTGAGCCTCGCGCCGGCGGCGGGGACAGTGCTCTGCCAGCCCGTGCCGGCGCCGATGACCATCACCGCAAACTGAGCTGAGCGGAGCCTGATGAGTGACGACCCGACGGGCTTGGCACGACGGGTTGGCACGAAGCGCACGGAGCCTGCGAACTGCACGGAGTCCCGTGGAGTGACGGCCCTTTTTCGCTGGCACGACGTAGCCTGACGCCAGTCGCGTGTGGCGTCGCCGACCAGGCGAGGCGCATTTTCACCATCGCTCACGCCGTGACAGTGACGCGCGAGCGCCAAACGCCGCTCGGCACGTCCATTGCTCTATCGAGCAAGAATGGACGCGGCCGGTGCGGTGCGTGCATTCGAGCTTGTAGGCAAACGCTCGTGACCGAAACGGAGACCTTCATGCGAACGATCGAATTCATTGGTTGGACTGCTGCAATCACGAGCATTCTCGGGGGCTGCAGCAGCTCCGGCGGCGGCGCCACTTCCCACACGACGAGCAGCTCGTCGAGCGCAGAGACCGGCGACGCGGCCACGACCGGCTCGACCGATGCGGGCTCTGGCCAGAGCAGCTCAGGAGAGCAGAGCTCTTCTTCTTCCTCTTCCAGCTCCGGCGATGGCGCGACGAGCCCGCCCGCGAGCCCCGAGCGCATGCTGATCACGTTCGGCGGCGCGACGACGAGCGAGACGGTGGTCTTGAACGTGAAGACGAAGCAGGTCGAGGGCCGCATCGGCTTCGACGGATTCGGCGTCACCGATACGCGCAACGCGACGGGGCCAATGCTGCTCGAGGGAGCCATCGACGTCGTCGCTGCCCTCGACCCCACCGCGCCGTGGCAGGTCGGGTCGACCTGGAACAGCGCGTTGATGGACGGTGTCGACGGCGGTGTCTTCTATTCCCAGCCCGTCGCGGTCGTCGAAGCGAGCGCGTCGAATGGCTACATCCTTCGCTACGAGCGAAACGACGTCGCGGTCTTCAACCCCTCCATGACCATCACCGGCGGAGCCCCGGCGTCGAGCGTCGATCTGTCGAGCTTCGTGCAGGCGGGAGACCCGGATGGCCTCGTCGACATGATGGGCGGCGCGTACGACGCGTCCTCCAGTCGCGTCTACGTCGTCCTCGGGAACATCAACCAGATCGCGGCGGCCTCCGGGTCCGTCCCCTGCTCGAGCGAGGTGAGCACGGTCGTGGCGATCGATACGAAGACCAACACGGTGGCGAGCCTCGGTGGGAGCGGCCCGAAGGGCTCCATCGCTCTCAAGTATTACAACCCGATCAGTGTGGTCTACGACGCGGCCGGTTCGCGGCTCATCGTCGTGAGCGGCGGCTGCAACGCCAAGGGTGCCGGCGACGGCGGGGTCGGAGCACCGAGCCTGCGCGGCATCGAAGCGGTCAATCTGACTACTGGCCAGTCGTCCTCGCTCCTCGACCTCTCGATGGTCAAGTTCCCCGTGGGCTTCGACGACATGCCGACCGGGTTCGCCTACATCGACTCGACGCACGCGGTGATCGGCTTCGATCAGACCGGCGAGGCCGTCTACGCCTGGAACCCGACCGAGACGACGATCGGCGCGGTCATCCCGAACGCGCCCGACGTCTTCACCTACGACGGGCAGGGAAATCTCCTTGGGACGCGCGTCGACACGTCGGCTTCGGGAACGACCTCGAACGACGTCGTCTCGGTGGCGGTCTCCAACGGGGCTTCCGTCACGCTGGCGAGCAACGTGACCTCGCTGAAGGGTCAGACCTACACCGCCTGGGTCGACGTCTGGCCGCACCCGTGACCGCGTCGAACGGTCGCGCCTGATTCTTGCGAGTAGCCGTGATCATGCGCCTCCTTCGACTCACCCAGCCCGTCGTGGGCTTCCTCGGTCTCGCCCTCGCATCTTGCTCGAATAGCCCCGGCGACAGTCCGGCGACTACGGACGCCGCATCGCCAGACGGCGGCGTCCGCACGGACGGCGGGAACCGCGTCGGACACGAGGCGAGCGCGGGCGTCCAGCCTGACGGGAGCACGACGACCTCGCGGGACGCGAACGGCGCCCATGACGCGAACGCCGCTCACGACGCGACTGCCACACACGACGGGAGCGCCACACACGACGCGGCAACCACACACGACGGCGGGAACGTCGTGGATGCGTCGTCTGGCCACGACGTGAGCTCCGAGCCGCACGACGCGGGGATCGACAGCTGGCACGGATGCACGTCCGCCGCCGATTGCGATGGCGGCCGCTGTGTCGCGTCGGCGTGCGTCGCGCCGACGTGCACCGACGGCGTCAAGGACGGGACCGAGACGGACATCGATTGCGGCGGCGCGGCGTGCGCGCCGTGCGCAATCGCGAAGTCCTGCGTCGCGAGCACCGACTGCGTCAGCAAGGGGTGCGATTACACCAAGCACTGCATCGCGTCGCCGAGCTGCACGCAGCACCACGGGGGCGACACCTGCGGCGCCGGAGAAGACACCGACCTCGGCGCGGGTGCGGTCCCCGCCACTGACGAGGAGAGCTGCTGCACGAGCGTCGCGATCCCCGGGACCACGTTCACGGTCGACAAGTACCTCATCACCGCAGGGCGTATCCGCGCGTGGGTCACGCAGCTCGCCGGCAACCTCCGGTCGTTCACCGAGACCATCCCTGCAAGCAACACGAACTGGAACCCGGCGTGGAACCAGTACATCCCGAGCACCGTGAGCGAGGTCGACCTCCAGCTCGGCCCGTACCCGGCGCCGCTCACGCCGAGCCCTTACCCGCCGAGCGATACGACGCTGAACACGGCGGGCGAGCCGACCGGCAACTGGCTCGGCCAGTGGCGTGACGGATGCTCGATGGGCAAGACGGGATCGCCCGACGGCGCTCGTACGTGGTGGACCGACTATGCGATCGGGTCGGACGAGGCCCCCATCGCCTACCCTCAGGACTTTCTCGACGACAAGGCGATCAACTGCATCGACGCGTACATGCTCACCGCGTTCTGCATCTGGGACGGCGGGCACCTTGCGACCGGCGCGGAGCTCGCGGCGGCGTGGGGAGCCGGGCCCTTCCCCTGGTCGGGCACGGCGCCAGGCGTCCTCATCAACCAGACCACGCAGGAGCCGAGCGGCACCGACTCGCACGGATTGAACGCGAGCTCGTACGTCGCGCACGAGTTCGGGCTTTCGCCGGCGGAGTTCGTCGCCCCGTACACTTACAACTACGACCCGTACAATCTCGACGCCGACAATACGATTCACATCCCCGCGCCCGGTCGCTTCCCGCTCGGCGCGGGACCTTACGGGCACATGGACCTCGCGGGAGCCAGCTACACCGCGACCGCGATCCAGGCAGGGACGAACAGCACGCAGCCGCCGCCCGCGCCGACCGTGGTCACCCAGGTCGATCACACCGGCACGCTCGAGGGAGGCTCCTGGGAGATCCATCCGGTCATCTCCGGCACGGGCACGGGCGTCGACTATGACCCGTGGATGCCGGCGTACTGGGCATACTGGGCGATGACGGGACGCTGCGGTCGGTAGAGCCGCGGCGCTCATCTGCCCGGGCCCTGCCTGGGATGACGACGAGCTCACTCCGTGCTTGGATCATGGGGTGAGCTTCGCGTTTCACCCTGCGGTCACCGACTGGTTCAAGGCCGCGTTCGGCGCGCCGACGGAGGTGCAGTCGCGCGGGTGGCCCGCCATCCAGAGCGGGCATCACGCGCTGCTCGCCGCGCCGACGGGGTCCGGGAAGACGCTCGCCGCCTTCCTCTGCGCGATCGATGCGCTCGTCCAGCTCGGAGTGCGCGGCGCGCTCGAGCCACAGACGTACATCGTCTACGTCTCGCCGCTGAAGGCGCTCGGCAACGACATCGAGAAGAACCTCGCGGGGCCGCTCGCAGGCATCCGCGAGGCGCTCGCGCGGCGGGGCGACCCGGACGTCGACCTCCGCGTGGCCGTGCGCAGCGGAGACACTCCGGTGCGAGCGCGCGCCAGCATGACGAAGCGCCCGCCGCACATCCTCGTGACCACGCCGGAGTCGCTCTACATTCTTCTCACGAGCGAAGGCGGGCGACGCGCGCTCGCGAACGTCCGCACGGTCATCGTCGACGAGATCCACGCCATCGCGCCGAACAAGCGCGGCGCGCACCTCGCGCTCAGCCTCGAACGGCTCGAGGCGCTCACCGGCCGTCCGCTCGTCCGCATCGGGCTGTCGGCGACGCAGGCCCCCATCGAAGCCGTCGCGCGCTTCCTCGTCGGAGCGCGCGACGCGCCGTGCACCATCGTCGACCTCGGCCACACGCGCAGCCGCGACCTCGCGATCGAGATGCCGGCCTCGCCGCTGGAGACGGTCGCGAGCGGGGAGCTGTGGGACGAGGTGTACCAGCGCATCGCGGCGCTCGTGCTCGAGCACCGGACGACGCTCGTGTTCGTCAATACGCGCCGCATGGCGGAGCGGCTCGCGTTCCACCTCGGCGAGCGCCTGGGGAAGGACGCCGTGAGCTCTCACCACGGCAGCCTGTCGCGCGAGCACCGCCTCGTCGCCGAGGAGCGCCTCAAGGCCGGCAGCCTGCGGGTGCTGGTCGCGACCGCGTCGCTCGAGCTCGGCATCGACATCGGCGACGTCGATCTGGTCGTCCTCGTCGGTTCGACCCGCAGCATCGCGACCGCTCTCCAGCGGATCGGCCGCGCGAGTCACGGCGTCGCGGGCGTCCCCAAAGGGCGGCTCTTTCCCACGACGAGGGACGAGCTCGTGGAGATCGTCGCGCTCCTCGCGTGCATCCGTCGCGGCGAGCTCGATCGGCTGGTCGTGCCGCCTGGATGCAAGGACATCCTCGCCCAGCAGATCGTCGCCGCGGTCGCCGCGGAGGACTGGGAGCTCGATCGCCTCTTCGCCGTCGTTCGTCGCGCCTCGCCGTACGCGGAGCTCTCGCGCGCCGACTTCGACGCCGTCGTGCAGATGCTCGCCGACGGCTTCGCCACGGCGCGGGGACGCAGAGGCGCGCACCTCCACCTGGACGCCGTCCACGACGTCGTGCGCGCGCGCAAGGGGGCGCGCCTCGTCGCGATCACGTCGGGCGGCGCGATCGCGGACGTCGCCGACTACGACGTGGTGCTCGAACCGAACGAGATCAAGGTCGGGTCGCTCCACGAGGACTTCGCCATCGAGTCCTCGGCCGGCGACATCTTCCAGCTCGGCAACGTCTCGTATCGCATCCTCCGCGTGGAGCGCGGCAAGGTTCGTGTCGCCGACGCGCGGGGAGCGCCGCCGACCATCCCGTTCTGGATCGGCGAGTCTCCCGGCCGCTCCGCGGAGCTGTCGGCCGCGGTCTCGCGGCTCCGCGTGGAGGTGAGCGCCGCGCTGGCCAGCGGCCACACCGCGGCCATCGCGAGCGGAGTCGACGACGCTGCGCGGCGACAGCTCATCGAGTACCTGCAGACGGAGGAGCAATCGCTCGGCGTGATGCCCTCGCAGGAGTGCCTCGTGATCGAGCGGTTCTTCGACGAGACCGGCGGCATGCACCTCGTGATCCACGCGCCGTTCGGCTCGCGCGTGAATCGCGCCTGGGGGCTCGCGCTGCGTAAGTGCTTCTGCCGGAAGTTCGACTTCGAGCTGCAGGCCGCCGCGACCGACGACGCCATCGTCCTCAGCCTGGGGCCAACGCACGCCTTCCCCGTCGACGAGGTCTGGGGCTACCTGCGCTCCGCCACCGCAAGAGAGATCCTCATCCAGGCCGTCCTCGCCGCCCCCGTCTTCGGCACTCGCTGGCGGTGGAACGCGTCGCGCGCGCTCGCGATCGTCCGCTTCCGCGGCGGGAAGAAGGTCCCGGCGCCGTTCCAGCGGATGGACGCGGAGGACCTCCTCAGCGTCTGCTTCCCGTCTCAGGTCGCGTGCCAGGAGAACCTCGTCGGTGACCGCGAGATCCCCGACCACCCCCTCGTGCAACAGACGATCGACGACTGTCTCACCGAGGCGATGGATGTCGACGGGTTCCTCGAGATCGTGCGGAAGATCGAGCGCAGCCTCCATCCGACGCACGGCGAGCGGCCCCCGCTCCGCCTCGTCGCCAAGGACGTGACGGAGCCATCCGTGTTCGCTGCCTCGGTGCTGACGGCTCGTCCCTATGCCTTCCTCGACGACGCCCCTCTCGAGGAGCGCCGCACACAGGCTGTGATGAGCCGCAGGTGGCTCGGTCCGAACCAGGGAGGGGACCTCTCCGCGCTCGACCCGGCGGCGATCGATGCCGTGTGCGACGAAGCGTGGCCCGACCCGCGCGACAAGGAGGAGCTGCACGACGCGCTAGTGCTGCTCGGGTTCATGACGAGCCGCGAGGTCGAACGGACCGGGCTCGCACCGATGCTCGACGAGCTCACGCGGGCGCGGCGCGCGACCCTCCTCGTCACGAGTGACAGTGGCGATGGCGCTCCGGCGTCTTCGATCTGGGTCGCCGCCGAGCGCCTCCCCGAGCACAGAGCCGTCCACGCGCTGGCTCGCGCGACTCCCGCGATCGAAGCTCCAGGGCGCTACGCCGAACGAACATGGACCCGTGACTCCGCGATCCTCGCGATCCTCCGGAGCCGGCTCGAAGGGCTCGGCCCGGTGACCGCGGAGTCGCTCGCGAGGTCCCTCGGCGTGGACGCCTCCGATGCGCACATCGCGCTCGCTGCGCTCGAGTCGGAAGGCTTCTGCTTCCGCGGGAGCTTCCGCGGAAAGGCGGGCGACGAGTACTGCGAACGACGGCTCCTCGCCCGCATCCACAGGCGAACGCTCGACCGGCTGCGACGCGAGATCGAGCCTGTCTCCACAGGCGACTTCATGCGAATGCTGCTTCGATGGCAGCGGCTCGAGGAACCGGTCTCCGGCCCGCAGGGGCTCCAGATGGCGCTCGAAATGCTCTCGGGCTTCGAGGCGCCGGCGGGCGTCTGGGAGAGCGACCTCCTCGCCGTGCGCGCGTCGAGCTACGACCCTGCGTGGCTCGACACGCTCTGTCTCTCTGGACGTCTCGTCTGGGCCAGGCTCGGATGCGCTGCGGGGGCGCGGGGCGGGAGCGTCCGGACGACACCCATCGCCATCGTGTCGCGGGACGGGTTCGACGTCTGGCAGCGAAAGGCGGTCGAAGAGGATCTGACGCCGGAGGGGGACGGCGCGCGCGTCGTGCGAGCGCTGGAGACGCGCGGGCCGGCGTTCTTCGGCGACCTTCAGCGGACGACGGGCCTCCTGCGCTCGCAGGTGGAGGACGCCCTCGGGGATCTCGTGAGGCGCGGTCGCGTGACCTCCGACAGCTTCGTCGGGATGCGCGCCCTCCTCGAGAGCGCGAAGAGCGGGGCGTCGCGCGGCCGCGGGCATGGCCGTGCACGCGCGCGACGTCTCGGAGACTTCAGCGTCGAGGCAGCCGGGCGGTGGTCGCTGTTGCCTCTCCCTGGCGAGCCAGGAGCTCGCGAGAGCGCCGACGCTCACGTCGAGGCGATCGCGCGCGCGCTCCTCAAGCGCTGGGGGGTCGTGATGCGACGGCTCGTCGACCGGGAGGGTCCGCTCCCGCCGTGGCGAGACCTCCTCGTCGTCTATCGACGCCTCGAAGCGCGGGGAGAGGTGCGCGGCGGTCGCTTCGTCGCAGGGCCTACCGGAGAGCAGTACGCGCTCCCGGAGGCGGTCGAGATGCTGCGCGCGATCCGTCGCGGCGCGCGCGACAGAGCAGAGGACGAGCGCGTGGTGGTCATCTCCGCGTGCGACCCGCTGAACCTCGTCGGGCTGCTCACGCCAGGCGCGCGGGTGTCGTCGCTCGGCTCGAACCGCATCGCGCTGCGCGGTGGGGTCCCGGTCGCCGTCCGCGAGGGGGGCGTCACGCGCATGCTCGAGGAGCTGCCGCTCCCGGTGCAGCGAGAGATCGAGAGCGCGCTCATCCGCGGTCGGGCTGGGCCCACGCGCGGGCACATCGTGCATGTAGATCCCGCCGCCTCCCGCGCGCGCAGCGGGTGACCTACGTCTCCCCCTCGCGACAGCCTTCCCACGCGAAGCGTGAAAGGACAGGATCGGCGAATGCCCGAGATCCCGCCGCGCCGTAGCTTCTATCCTTCCATCGAGCCGTACTCCTCAGGGCGCCTGCGCGTGTCGCCCGTTCACGAGCTCTACTTCGAGGAGAGCGGTAACCCGAACGGCAAGCCGGTCGTCTTCCTTCACGGCGGTCCAGGCTTCGGCACCGAGCCCAACCACCGGCGCTTCTTCGACCCGAACGCCTATCGCATCGTGCTCCTCGACCAGCGCGGCTGCGGCAAGTCGACGCCGCACGCGTCGCTCGAGGACAACACGACGTGGCACCTCGTCGCAGACCTCGAGGCGCTCCGGGCACACCTCCGCATCGACCGCTGGCAGGTCTTCGGCGGGTCCTGGGGGAGCACCCTGGCGCTCGCGTACGCAGAGACCCACCCGGAGCGGGTGAGCGAGCTCGTGCTCCGCGGCATCTTCCTCGTCCGCAAGAGCGAGATCGACTGGTTCTACCAGCGCGGCGCGAGCGCGCTCTTCCCCGACGCGTGGGAGCACTACCTCGCGCCCATCCCCGAGGCAGAGCGGGGCGATCTTCTCTCCGCTTTCCACCGGAGGCTCACCGGGAAAGACCCGGTCGAGCAACTGCGCGCCGCGAAGGCATGGAGCGTCTGGGAAGGAACGACGAGCTGCCTGTTCACCAACCCGGCGCTCATCGAGAAGACCGCGGGCGACGCCTTCGCGCTCGCGTTCGCGCGCATCGAATGTCACTACTTCCTGAACGACGCGTTCATCGACCAGGCGCGCGACCTCCTCGAGGGTGCCTCGCGTATCCGGCACATCCCTGCGACGATCGTCCAGGGGCGCTACGACGTCGTCTGCCCGATGGAGACAGCCTGGGCGCTCCATCGCGCGTGGCCCGAGGCCGACCTGCGCATCGTTCCCGACGCCGGGCACTCGGCGAGCGAGCCGGGCAACGTCCACGAGCTGATCCTCGCGACCGACCGGTACCGATAGCGCCGTTCCGTGCCGAAACGCGCCTCACGCTTCGCCCGCGCCTCCGCGATCCTGAGATACTTCAGGGCGCGACGCGCGCTGGTGCCGTTCGTCGCGTCGGTCGCCTACGTGGTCGCGGTCGGCGCCCACGTCGACCACGGGGCGAGCGGGCGTCCGTGGCTCCTCGGTCTGCCTGCGCTCGTGTGTGCGTTCCTCGCGGCCGGCCCGACGTTGCCGGGCAATGGTCTCCGCGACGATGGGGAGCGCGAGGTGGGGCTGCTCGCCTATGCGGTCTGGACGTTCGCGCTCGTCCTCGCGTCCCTGGACGCGCGTGACCCGGACCTCTGGCAAGACCTCTGCGGCGGCGGTGCAGCGTGCGCGTCGAGCATCGTCGGGGCGCGGGCGATCGCACGGATTCGTGGAGGGCGCGGCATCGCCGAATCGCTGCCGCGGCCTCGAGCCAGCTTGCTCGCTGTCACCGCTCTCATGCTCCTCGTCGCCTTCGGAATCGCAATCGTCACGAGCGTGCGTGCTCTGGAGCACGCGAGCGTGGTGGACCGCGGTCAGTTCGAGCACCTTCCGCACGATGCCCACGCGCTCGCTGCCGGAGCCGCGCTCGCCATCCTCGCGGGGAGCCTGTGGGAGACGCTGCGGCTCTCGCGGCTCGTGCTCGATGCGGGCGACAGGGCGTTCACGGCGCTCGGAGTCGTGATGGCGACCGCGCTCGTCGCGGGAGGTCTGCTGCTCCTCGGTGAAGGGGCCACCGACCGGGTGCTGCGCGCGGCAGTTGCCGTGGCGGTCGTGCTCGTGACGTTCGCCTGCACGGCGGGCGACGCAGAGACGCTCGCGCGGCGCGGGCGTCGAGCGATCGCGCTGGTCATCTTCGGAGGGCCCATCGTGCTCCTCGGCGCTCTGGCGGCCGAGGGGCCAGGAAGAAGTGCCACCGCGTTCCTCGTGACAGGGCTCGTGGCCCTCCTCGTCGGGAGCGCGATCGCCGTCCTCGAGCTCCCGTTTCGCCGCGGGGAAGGCCACCTCCTCGATGCGGTGGAGGCCGCACGGAGCGCGCTCGTCCGCGCCGACCCCGACAGCTCGGTGCGCGATGCGCTCGCGGCGCTGCGAACCTTCAGCGGCCTTTCCACGCAGTCGCCGGAGCTCTGGTCGCTCGCGCCGAGCCGCGTCATGACGATCGACGGCGCGGGATACACGCGGGAGCGCGACGCGCAGGTCCCGCCGCTCCTGCTCGAGATCGCCGAGCAGGAGCCGGAGGCGACCCTCCGTACGGAGCTGCTCGAGGTGCTGGTCGTGCGGCGCCCGGACCTCCGTCCGCTGACACGGTGGATGGACGAGCGTGGGGCGCTCTCGGCGACGCTGATCACTCGCGAGGGAGAGGTGCAAGGGGTGCTCATCCTCCCGCGCGGCGCCCGCAAGGCTCCGATGTCGCTCGAGGAGGCGCGCGCGATCAAGCGGCTCGCGGACGCCTTCGCCGGAGCGTCCGCCGCGCACGCAGCCCTGGAACGGAGCCTCGAACGAGAACGCCTCGCGACCGTGCGCGCGAACGATCTGGAGGGACGCCTCGTGGCGCGAACGCGAATCGAGCGCTGGGTCGGCGAGCGCGACGCGATCGTCACCGCACGCCTCGCGGAGCCGGCGGCGTTCGGTCCGTATTCCCCGGTCGCGCGCGTGGCGTTCGAAGCGATGGAGCGTCGCGCGCAGCGAAGCGCCCCGCTCGTCGTCGTCGCACCGAACGGAGCGGACGTCGTCTCCTACATGGCGAGGCTACACCTCGCGGGGCCGAGAGCCGCGCACCCGTTCGTCGTCGTCGATGGGGCGTCGATGGCGTACCACGAGGTCGCGCGATGGATCGATCCAGCCACGTCGCCGCTCGCTCTGTCGGATCGCGGCGCGCTCGTCGTCGAGGACGGCATGCGTCTCCCGCACTCCGTGCAGCGAGTGGTCGGAGACGCGATCGCGCACCGACGCGCGCCGTGGGCCGAGACGGAGTCGCTCGACATCTGCTTCGCGATGACCGCGCGCAGCTCGTCCGCAAGGACGAGCGAGGAGGTCGCTCCGGCGATGGCCGCGATGCTCGAGGACGCGCTCGACGACGATCTCCTCGTGCGGTGGCCGCACCTTCACGAGCGCGGCGAGGACCTCCGCTCCATGGTGCTGGCGATGCTTGGGCGGGAAGGGTTGAGCGTCCGCGGGACGGCGCTCGGCATCGAGGACGCGGCGTACGAGCTGCTCGCCGACTATGGGTATCCCGGGGAGGACGCGGAGCTACGGTCCATCGTGCAGCGGCTCGCGCTCGTCGCGGAGGGGGATGTGGTGCGCGCGGCGGACGTGGTGAAGCTCGGGCTCGTCGGTGTGGGGTAACCGTTCGTGGGGCGCCCCTCCGAGGCGCGCCTGCCGACGTTCGTGACGCGGAGCCTTTCCTCACCCGCGCAGCTCCCGAGGTCCGCCAGGAGGAAGTCATCCTCGATGGCAACTTCCGCAGGGTCCGCCCGGAGTGAGCGTTCCTCGGCAGCGACCGTCCCGACCTCCACGCGGAGCGAGCCTGCCTCGGCGCCACCGGCCCGAGGTCAGTCGGGACTGCGTCTTCGTCGGAGGGCACCCGATCGACCTGCGCTTGCAGTGAGCCATCGTCGTCGGCAACCTTCGACGAGTCCGCGCGGAGCGAGCCTGCCTCCGCGGCAACCGCGCGATCATCCGTGCGGGGTCGGCCCTCCTCGGCGACAAGCATCTCAGGCTCCCTGCGGAGCGAGCGGTCCTCGGCGAGGACTTCGACAGCCTCCGCGCGGACGGAGGCTCCCTCGGCGGGAACCTTCGCAACGTCCAGCCACCGTGAGCGTTGGTGCGCGGCGACCTTCCCATGGTCGGCCGGGACTGAGCCGTCCTCCGACGGCAGCGTTCGCACAGTCGGTCCCGACGGAGCCTTGTTCGGCTGCGACCGTGCCCGAGTCCGCGCGGACCGAGCCTTCGTCGGCGGAGACGTTCGCACAGTCGGCTCGGAGGAAGTCTTCGTCACGCGGGTACCTGGCCACACTCCGCTCGAACTGAGCCTTGCTCCGTGGCGACGTGGCCAGAGTCCTTCCGGACTGAGCCTCGGACGAAGCCGCACCCTCGCTTGCTCCATGGCAAGTGACCCGACCTCGGCCGAGACCCGCAAAAGGTCGCCCGCGAGTGAGCCTTCCTCGGCGACGACCTGCCAGACGTCCGCGAGGAGTCGCCGTTCCTCGACGGCGACTGTCCCTCGGTCCGCGCGGAGTGACCGATCGTCCAGAGGAGCGTTCGCCGAGTCCGCTCCGACTGCGCGGTAAGAGCCGTGGTCGTGGTCGCAGTCGCAGTCGCAGTCGCAGTCGCAGTCGCAGTCGCGGTCGTGGTCGTGGTCGCGGTCATGGTCGCAGTCGTGGTCGTGGTCGTCGTCGCGGTCGCGGGTAAGAACGTCGAGAAGGGAGAGCCGCGTGCACTCGGCTCCCCCTCCTCTGTTTACGGTTGCTGCGTTTGCTGCGTTACGTGTGAGTCGCAGCGCCGTTGGCCGGAGCCGCGCTCACGCCCGTCGACGGCACCGCCGTGGACGGAACGATGGGCACGGCCGGGACCGCCGGCGTCGCGACCGCTGCGCTCGTCATCCCCGGTGCCGACGCTGTCGCCGGAATCGGTGTGGACGTGCCAGCTGGAGCGGGCTCCGATGCCGAGCTGGTCACCGGAGTAATCGTCACCCCGGTCACGTTGCCCGACACCTTTGCCTTCTCCTTCTTGCTCGTGATGCCCCGAGCTAGCCGAGTGGCGCGCAGCTTCGCCGTTGCGGCGATGCGAGCTTCGGCGGACAGGGGCACACGAGCCTTCTTCGGAGCGATGTCGAGAGCGGCCAGGGCTGTGGTGTTGCTCGTGAACATCGCTGCGATGTTCGCCCTGATCGCCTTGACGGTCGTTCCTTCGCGAAGGAGCAACTGCTCCTCCGCCGCCCTTGCGTCCGCCAGCGCCGTCTTCGCCGATTCGACGGCGGCGACGGCGTTGAGGACGGTCTGGATGTACGCCACGGCCTGTGGCGCCGTGAACGTCTGCCCGTCGACCGTGATGACCGCGGTCGAGCAGTAGATGGGGATTCCCGCGACGAGCGCCTTGTACTGAGCGAGCGTGAGGGGCGTGACTGTCGTCGTCTTGCTTGGCATTGGGACCTGTAAACGTGAGAGGCGAGCGTCACGGCGAGCGAGGCGGAATGCCGCGCGGTCGTGGCGCTCGGAAGAGAAGAAGCAAAGCGGGTGACAAGGTCATGAGAGGCGCATGGAAATTCTCCGAGAGTGCCACTCTCCATGGGTCAGGCAGCGGGGTGCGATCCGACAACAATCGACAGACGGACGAAGAAGACTTCGGGTTGGCCGGAGCCGTCCCGTTTCTCTTCCTCTCTCTCTATGGGTCAGGCAGCGGGGTGCTTTCTGACAACAATCGACAGACGGGCGAAGAAACTTCGGGTTGGCCGGAGCCGTCCCGTTTCTCTTCCTCTCTCTATGGGTCAGGCAGCGGGGTGCTTTCTGACAACAATCGACAGACGGGCGAAGAAACTCTCGGCTCGGCCGTGAGCCGCTCGACATCGCCCTGCCCGGTTGTACGCGCCGAAGCGGTGGCCATCGAGGCCCGCGTCGCGTCAGAACGTCACTGTCACCGTCACCGTCCCGGTTCCAGATCCACCGGGGTCCGCGATGAGCGACGCGCTGGCCGAGCCGTGCACGTCATAGAGGATGGGCCCGCCGGTGACGCTCGCGAGCGTCACCGTGTAGCTCCCGACGTTGCACCCCATCATGCTGCACTTGCTCGAGTCGTTGCAGGCGCACACCTCGTAGTCGTCGGTCGACGGGGACGGGGCGTTCACCTCGACGCCGCCGTTGACGCAGTTGCTGTTGGTCAACGTTCCGACGGTGGGGGGGTCTTCCATCTGGTTGATGGAGATCGTCGTGAACCAGGGGGTCATCACCGACGAGTCGAGCGTGAAGGCGGTCGTCCCGTTGCCGGCGGCCACGGTGACGGTGCACGGGTACGTCCCGGTCGCGCTCCCTTCGAGCACGATGGTGCATGTCCCGGCGTCGGCCGGCGCGCTCGAGCTCTGAGAGCTCGACATCGAGCTGGTCATCGTGGAGTTGCTCGACGTGGACTCGCTCGAGCTGCTCGAGCTCTCGGACATCGAGCTCGACGACTGGGAGCTCGTGCCGGACCCGGACCCGCTGCCGGTGCAGCACTCGCACCCAGAGATTTGCCCCTCCTGGAAGGCCTCGGCGCCGACGTCGGTCTCGGCGACGAGCCCGTAGTAGCTCAGCGCGAGGTCGTTGCAGAACCCGTAGCCGATGGCTGTGATCCCGTTGTCGAGATTGCCGGCGTAGTTCTTCTTGCAGGCGTTGGTCATCTGACTGAGGAAGGTGTTGTCGCAGCCCTCCTTGGTCGTGTTGCACGTGCCGTAGCAAGTGTCGTGGTTGTCGCACGACGGGTTGAAGTCGACCGGGCCCCACTGGCCGAGGAAGCCGCCGATGAGGCTCACGTCGGGGAGATCCATCGGGCCGCATCCGTTGAACGGGGGCGAGTACGACGACGGAGCCCGGAGGTTGGGGCACGCAGAGAGGATCGATTCGCTCGTGCAGGCCGTGCATCCCGGGTCGGGGCGATAGCCGGCGAGCACCGTGATCGGGACGAAGAGCACGGCTGCGCTCGTGAGAAGACCGATGAGGCGCTTCACTGTGCACCGCCCTGGGAAAGCTCGAGCGACGCGGAGAACGTTCCGCCGTCGGGCGTCATCATCTGGGCAGTCCCCGTGAACGACGACCCCTTGAACGCGCCGTTCACGACGAGGCCGTTGCCGAGGGTGTTCCAGTGCGCGCTGCCGCCGACGTTCTGCCCCGAGATCGGGCCTGCGCCGATGGTCGCGCCGGACGTGGGGTCGAACAGGACCTGCTGTCCGACGATCGCCCCGCCGTCCTGACCGAGCACGAAGCGAATCGGCGCGGACGCGTCGAGGTACGTCACCGAGCCGTTCCAGGTCCCCACGATCCCGCTGGCTCCCCCCGCGCTCGATCTCGCGCTCGAGCTCGAGCTAGACGTCGACACCGACGACGCGTTGCACCCCGAGAGGACCAGCACCCCCACCACAGCCAAGACTCTCATCCAGTTCGATTTATCCCGATCTGCCATCGACGGCAACTCGCGCGCAATGCGCGGTAGAGGCGTCGGATTCGCGTTCGATCTACGTGTTCCCGCGCTCGACGGCAGGCCTCGACACATCCAAGTTCGAGGGAGTCTCGGCATCGCACTTTCGTCGTCGATCCTGCGCGCTTCACGCACGCTACGGCGAGGTGGGGTCGTATGGCTCCAGGAGGACCATCGTCGAGGCAGACTGACGTGCGCCCGGGTCCCGTCCTCGGATGTCGGGGAACCGGAGCTCCTGGAAGACCCGCAGGATGCAAGACGAAGCCTCCGGTTCGAGAGCGGGAGCGTCACGGGATGCGCCGCGGAGACGCTTCCGTCCGGGTCGACCAGGTACTGGACGTGCACCTCTCCCTCGACGCCTGGATCTGCGTGGAGGGCATCGCGGGCGTGGCGCCCTGGACTAGGGCTGGCAGACCGTCACGTTGATAGGGAGCCCTGCGTCGGGCGGCGGTCCCCCGTCGGTGCTGGTACAGGACGCGACGTCGAAGGTCCCCGTGAACGGGCTCGCGCCGAACATCAGCGAGACGCTCCCGGAGATCTTTCCCCCGGTCACGCTCGTCACCGTGACGGAGCCTCCTGTCGCGGCAGAGGTCACGCCGGAGCCACACGACGCCGTCGTCGTCGAGAAGGTCGCCGAAGCACCGCTCGCGCCGGTGCCGATCGCGTAGGTCGCCGGGCCGATCGAGCCCGACTGGATCACGTTCACGTAGAGCATCTCGAGGTTCGAGAAGTTGCTCGCCATGTCACCGCACCCGAACGCGGCCTCGTTGGTGAACGTGATCGTCAGTGACGCTTGCCCCGTCGAGACACAGTCGGTGCCACCGTCCGCCGCGCCCGAGCAAATCAGCCCCGACGCGAGCGGACCCGACACGACGCCCGCCGTCGCCCCGAAGCTGACCCCCGCGATCGTCCCGCTGCCGCTGACGTCGGGCTGCGAGCTCGCGCTGCAGGCAGAGAGCAGCACGAGAGCCAGCGAGTGAGCGCGAACCGTCATGCGTCGCCGGTGACCTTATGCCGCTTCACTTCACGGGGGAGATGAAGCCGCTGATGGGCATGCCCATCTCGATTGGCGTCGTCCCTTCGCGGCCTGCGTAGGCCGGTGCGTTCAAGACGACGTGTGACTGGCCCGAGAACGCGTTCTCCGAGAGGTTGATGTTCCCGCCCCAGTCACCGCTCGCCGTCTCGATGGTGCCGTCCGAGTTGAGCCTCGTGACGATCGCGACGTGGTCGGCGACGCACGCCCCCTTGTAGTTGAAGACCACGGCGTCACCGACCGCGGGGGACGAGTGCAGCGTCCCGTGATCCTGGCCGTAGCAGTAGAAGGTGCCGGCAGCCGCCGTGAGGCTCGACGTGTTCATCCCGGCCTGACTCCACACCCAGATCGCGAAGTCGGCGCACCAGTACTCGGGCCGTCCGTCGTCACCGTCGCAGCTCGACTCGAACCCGTGCCCTTCTTTGCTGTTCGTGGAGCAGGCCCCCTTGCCGACGTTGGCCAGCGCGAGGGTCGCGATCGAGCTTCCGCTCGCCGAGGCCCCGCCTCCCCCTCCGCTCGATGCGTGCTTGGTGCAGCACTGGACATTGCTGGGGCCGGGGCAGTACCCGGGCGTCGACTCGCCGCCGCTCCCGCCACACGCCGCCGTGTCGATGCACGAGCCAGACTCGCCAAGGGCGGAGCAAGTGCCATAGCTCTGCGTGCACGACCCGCTGCCCGAGCTCACGGGATCCTTCGAGAACGCGTTGTACGCGGCCTGCGCGTACTGGATGCGCTGCGACGCGTCGCACGCCCCGCACGCCTCGAACTTGCTCTGGAACACCGACTCCGCGCCGTCGACGCTCGACTGCTGCTTGAGCGACGACAGGCCATCGCTGCCGACCTTCGTGAGCTCGTACCAGATGAAATCGAGCTGCGTGCGGAGCGACCATACCGAAGCGTGCTCCGTCGACGCGTACGCGACGGCGCTGTCGTTGCCGGGGCCGTCCCAGCGATCGCCAGCGCGACCGCCGGAGGTCCACTGCGCGATCCCTCGACCCGGGCCGTTGTCGTACTGGTACTTCGTCGGGTCGTTCCCCGACTCCTGATCGAGGTTGCCGACGATCCCGGCAGCCTGCGCGGCGCTGAGCCCGTGCGAGCGGAAGTAATCGAACGCGGTCCTGTCGTTGGGGAACGTGCTCGAGGCGCTGAAGTGCTGCGACGCCGCGCACGGCTTGCCGCTGCCGCTGCCGCTCGACGCCTGGGCGAGGAGCTTGATGTCGAAGGCGAGGATCAGCGCGACCTGCGCGGTCGTCAAACCACCGCCGGCGCCCGGAGTGAGCGACACGCCGCCCTGCACGCGCAGGTCATCGCTCTGGGTCGTCGGCTGCTGCTCGAGGCCGCTCACGTCGAGCGTCGTGACGTTGCCCAGCGGGTCCTGGATCACCATCTGCGAGCCGTCGAGCGTGTACGTCGTCTCCGATTCGCACGCGTTCCCGTCGGCGCAGTACGACCACCACACGTTCACGTGGGAGGAGTCGACGAACTGAAACTGCTGGAGAGCGCCGTCGTCCGTCGTGACGTACACGCCGCTGAGGCCGTTCGGTGGCCCCGCGTCGGTCGCGCTCGGAGTCCCGGACGAGGAGGACCCGCAGCCGATGGCGAGCAAGCAGAGCGCGGTCAGGCCTGTCGAGTGGAGCGCAGTGACCCTCGCGTTCAGGCGGCGCACGGTGGACCCGATCAGGTGCAGGAGGCCGCCCGCGGGCGACGCTGGTGCGGGGGGCGCGTTGGTTCTTGCTCTCACCAGGACCGCCCAACGCACGTTCCACGCCAGATCAGATCGCGGGCGAATCACGCAAGACTTCGACGATCCGGTCCCGGATTCAGCGCGAGAGCGGAAGGATTCGTTCCATCCGGCGGAACCACCCATGCCGTTCGCCGCTCGGTCGGCGCCGCCGTCCACGTCGGGTCCGACTGTACTTTTCCCGCCGCTCCATCAAGCTCCCGGCTGAGGCCACTGCCGCTTGTCGCATGGCGAGGCGCCGTGTTACTCGATCCCTCATCATGCCGACCGTCCGCGCCCGCCTCCTGCGCCCGTCCCCTGTCGCTCTCGTCGTCGTGGCAGGCCTCGGCCTCGCCGCGCCGCTCGCTACGGGGTGCGGCAACGCCGACGACATGTACAAACCGGCCCCTGCCTACTCGGGCAAGAAGGCCGACATCCCGGCGGTCCCGACGCTTCCGAACACGCCGATGAAGATCGGCGAGGCGTTCACGATCTTCGGCGCGATCCACCAGCTCCGCAGCCGCTACCACGCGGACGACGTGACGAAGAAGGACATCGTCATCCAGGGCTACATCGTCGACACGAACGTCGCGACCGCGCCGGCCTGCGCCGTCCACAAGATCGGCAAGAAGGACCCGGACGACTGCAAGAGCGAGATCCCGAGCTTCTGGATCGCCGACAACAAGGGCGACAAGGCGGGCCAGAAGATCCGCGTCCTCGGCTGGGCGTCGAACTTCGCGAACGTCTCGGAGGCGATGGACAAGTACAAGGGCGCGAAGGAAGCGCCGAAGCACGCCGAGAAGCCCGAGAACGCCGGCAAGCCGGGCTACCTCATCCAGGACGAGGTCTGGAACAGCGACATCCCCTACCCCATCCCCGGCATCGGCGAGCGCGTGAAGGTCACCGGCCACTACGGCATGGTCTCCTCGAAGGCGTCGTCCGGCCTCGTCACCGACCCGCAGAGCGGCGTCATGACGTACGCGTCGATGGAAGTGCTCGAGCCGCCGACCGAGCCGGCCGCCTTCTCGAAGGCTGCGGCGCTCGCCAAGAAGTAGAGGCTGGGACGACCCGCTCGCTTGCTATCCTTGCGAGCGCTGCGTCGGAGCTCGAACGCTCGCGTCATCACGCATGCCTCCGAGTCGATTCACTCGGCGGCTGTCGCCTCGGCGTCGCTTGTCACGACCTCGGCCTCTCTCGCGGGCTTCCGACGGATTCGTATCGGCGCCATCGACTTCTCCTCTTCGTCCTGAGGCGCGCCCCACATCTCGGACACCGTCGGCCCGTCAGTGAGGCGTTCGTCGCGGAAGAAGAAGTTCTTCACCTCGTAGAGCCACACGCGTCTCCCCATCTCGGTGTACCAGCGCATCGCGTGGCGGAGGCGAAGATCGGGCTGGAAGAACGTTCGCCAGAGCGCGCGCGGCCGCATCTGCACGGCCACCTCGATCGCCTTCACCCACAGGAGCACGCGCCACGGAGGCATGTGTCGCGTGGCGAGGACCTGGTGCTTGTAGTCCCAGCGGCGCGGGTCGTCCTGGATGACGGTGCGCCCCTCGGCGATGCGGAAGTAGGGAGTCCACCGGTGCGGCGTCACGTAGAGCGCCTGGGTCTGATCCGGATCGTAGGCGATGAGCTGGCGGAGGCCGCGCCAGAAGTCTCTGTCGGTGTCCTCCTCGAAGCCCGCCACCCACGTGGCCATGGAGATGATGCCGTTCTCGCGCAGGAGCCGGATCGCCTCGCGATCCTTCACGGTCGTGCCCCCCTTTCGAATGAGCTTCAGCGTCGCCTCGTCGGTGTTCTCCATTCCGAGGAGGAAGCGAGTCCAGCCGGCTTTCCGGTAGAGCGGGAGCATCTCGGCGTCCCGGACGATGTCGTCCGCGCGCGTCGAGCCGACGAGGGTGAGGGGCACGTCCTCGGCGATGAGCGCCTCGAGGAGCTCGCGCCAAGCGACAGGGTCGACGGTCGGGTTCTCGTCGGCGAAGTTCATGACCTCGACGCCGTGCTCGCGGTGAAGCCAGGCGAGCTCGGCGGCGAACTTCTTCGGGTCGCGGTGTCGCCAGCGTGTCCAGAACCCGCGCTGACCGCAGTAGTTGCAGAGGTGCGGGCAGCCTCGGGAGAACTGCACGACGACCGCGCGTTTCTTTCCCCAGTAGCTGTATCGCCGGAAGTCGATGAGCTCCCATCCGACCCTGTACGCGTCAAGGTCCTGGATGGGCGTCGATGGGCCCGTCGCTCGAACGCGCTCGCGGTCGCGAAAGGCGATGCCGGCAATCTCGGAGAGGTCGTCGCCGTCGGCGAGCGCGCGCACGAGCTTCACGGTGGTGTCCTCCCCCTCCCCGCGGACGATCGCGTCGACGTGCGACTCGGCGCCGAGGACGTCCCGCCAGTGATAAGTGGGGAAGACTCCGCCGTAGATGATCCACGCGTCGGGGAGCGCTTGCGCGATGGCGCGGCTGATGCTGACGACGACGGGATGGCCCGAGGTCGACCCCGAGTGACCGAACATCACGGCGTCGGGCTCGAAGTCGACCGCGCGATCGACGATCTCCTCGAGCGTGATGGCTCCGTACTCGCCGCGCTTCCACGTGTGAAAGAGCGACTCGTGACCCGCCTCGAGGTCGGCGTCGAGGAGACGCACCTCGTGGCCTGCGTCGATGAGCGGACCTCCGACGGCGAGCAGGCCGAGCGGCGGCAGGTGATCGTCCGGTATACGACTCCCGATCGAGGGGTGAGGGATGTTGACCAGCAAGATTCGCATGTCGTGTAGCCAAGCAGCGAACGCGCGCTGCCGCTCCTCGCTTCACCGCGAGCGGTCGCCCGCGAGGGGTGAGCGGCTCTCGCATGCGCGCGAGCGGCGAGCGAGCGGCGGCTACTTGGCGCTGAAGAACGTGCCGATCAGCTTCTTCTGGAACTGCTCGTAGGCCTTCGCGCGCATCGCGCCGTACACCACGTCCTCGGGCTTGTCGGCGTCGCGCGCCGCTCCGAGCTCCGGCACGCGCCACACCTCGAGCTTCACGCGCACCGGCTTCGGGTCGTCGGGCGTGCGGAACGTCGCGTCGAACCCGAGATCGAGCCCGATGAAGACGCCGCGCGGCTTCTGGCTGGCCTGGATCGAGCCCGCCCAGACGGAGCTGCGCTCCACGAACAGCGTCGGCACGGCGAGCTGCGCAGGGAGCGGCGCGTCGGGATCCGCGATCGGCTCGCCCGTGCTCACCGTGAGGATGTCGGGCGGGAACACGTCGGCGAAGCGCTGCGAGATCGCCGCGGCGAGGCCGTCTCGGTCCGTCTTCTCCGCGGCGTCGTCGAAGTAATGCGAGGGGAGCGAGACGACCCCCTTCCACTGGCGGCTCTGCCCCGCCGCGCGATCCGCCTTGTCCATCGACTTCGAGCGGAGGCTGTGGAAGCGGACCTCCACCTTCGGCCCCTTCTTCTCGGACCACGCGATGAGCCGCTGGACGAAGGCGACGGAGAGCGGCGCCTTGTCGGGCGGCGCCGTCATGTAACGAGCGAGCGCGGCCTGGTAGATGCCGTGGCGGGCGATCATGAGCTCGGGCGTCACGTCGACCGCGGGATGGGCCTTCGCGAAGTCGTCGAGCGCGGCCAGTGTCCCCACCTTCGTCGCGGCGTCGAGCTCCGTCAGGAGCGCCGTGCGGAGCGCGGCCTTCGCCTCCGTCACGATGGCGCGGCTCGTGGGGTGCTCCTGGATGAACTGCTCGATGGCAGCCACCGTCCCCACGCGAATGGCCTCCTGGAGCAGCGCGCGCGGCAGAAGGACCGTGGTGACGACCGCAGCGTTCCGTGTCCCCTTCTCGAGGTACGCGCGGTAGCTGGCTGTATCCCCCGCCGCGACGGCGTGCGCGTACATCGAGTCGTCGCTCTTCGCGTTGCGCACCATCCAGAGGGTGCCGCCGACGACGAGCCCCACCACCGCGGCGATCACCCACGCGAACGTGGCCCACGGCGCGCTGTCTCGAGCCATCTTCTCCGAGGACGCGAGCGGGTTGGCGTAGCCCTGCAGAGGATCGAGCGCCGCCATCGCCTTCGGGCGGACGCTGTCGCGGCTGGAGCTCGCGGCACCAAGGGCAGTGCGCGCGCTCCCGAGCTGGTCTCTCGCCGCGGCGATCGCCTCGGGGTCGGTGATAGGGAACGAGAACGAGCGGCCGCCGAGCTCGAGGGTCAACCCGCGAACGTCCGGCCCGTAGACGCCGGTGAGCTCTTCGATCGGGTGGAGCTGCAGCGTGCTCTGTCGAGCATCGATCAAGCCGACGGGGAAGAGGTAGAGGCCGCGGCGGAAAGGGCTCGTGCGGTGGTCTCGCCGGAGCGCCAATGCACGGAGAACGCCGAACGTGCCCACGCCTGCGAGCCCGACGAGGGCTGCGAGGCCGAAGGCTCCGAGGATCGCCGTGCCGCTCGTGAGGCTCCCGAAGCCGACGACGAGGACGAGGACGAGGAGAGTGAAGCAGACCCCGCTGACGATCACCCATACGCGCGGAGCGACCAGCTGCGACGGCGCGCGCAGAATGGGCTCGGGCTGCCCCGACCCGTTGACCGATCCGACGAAGCGCTCCTGAGCGGTGCGCGCGAGGCCGTAGAAGTCGATCGTCTGCATCCGAGCGCCAGCGTATCAGGCTCCATCGGACGCGATACACACGGCCTCCCTCGCCGCTCGGCCTGCGTCAGGTCGCGAGGCACCGCTCGAGCTCTGCGAGCGTGTCGATCGCCCGCGAATGCGTCGCCCGGCGTACCGCTTCGAACCGGAGCATGCCTCGCATCCCATCGAAAACCGGGCACTGGTCGAGCCACTGGATGTCGAAGAGCCCCAGCTCGGAGGCGCTCTCGAGGGCGTCGAGGGAGCGACGCGCGTCACGATTGAGCGCGAAGGCTTCCGCGCTCACCTGGTGGAAGAACGCCCGCCGGCGCGGCGTGCCCAAGCAGAACGCGCCGAGCGCGTCGAGCGAGGGTCGCTCGCCGGCGAGAATGCCGCCGAACACCTCGACGACGACGCGCACCTCGAGCGGCAGCCGCCCAAGATCGAGCAGCGCGCGGTGAGCGTCGAATCGGGCACGATCACTCAGCCACGCGGAGTACCGGACGAACGAGATGTGGAGCAGCGCGCTCCCCCCGGGCGGCACCCGCGCGAGCTGCTCGGCTGCGAGGTCGAGCCGCCCGCGAAGCGCGTGGTGACGGACCAGGATCTCGATCGGATCGGTGAAGGTCGGGTCGGCTTCGAACGTACTCGTCGCCAGCGCGAGCGCTGGAGCGAGCGCTCCGCACTCGTGCAGGACGCGCGCAAACTGGGCCCGCTGATCCAGCAGCCCGGGCGCGAGCGTGAGCGCGGCGACGAAGTGAGGCATGGCCTCCTTGGCGCGCATGTCTTGCATGTGAGCCGACGCCAGAGCGACACGCGCCTCGGCGAGGTCCGGCGCGACCGCGACGGCGCGCTGGGCCAGCTCGCGACCACGGAGGTGCTCGGCGGGAGCGTCCTGGAAGAAGCTGAACCTGCTCAGCGCCGCCGCATACCAGGCCACCAGGATCGGGTGGTCGGGCGCGAGGGCCAGGGCCCGCTCGAAGAGCTCCATGCTCCGCCGGAGGTGCTCTCCCCAGAAGGCGCGGTACTCCATCCGTGCCTCGAGGAACAGGCGGGCAACCTCCTCCGACGGGAACACCTCGGGCTCGGCGAGCGGAGCGCCTCCAGGTGAGAACGCGCGCTCGATCGCATGGGTCGCCCTGGCGATCAGCTGCGGGAGCGTGAGGAGAGACCCTTCGAACGAATCACGAAAGAACGCATACCCATCGCGCTCGCTGCGGATGGCGACGGAGAGCTTGAGATGACCGTCGCGCTGCGTGAAACGCGCGGTGAGGACGGCCTCGGCGTCGGCGCGCACCTTCACCACCCACACGCGCCCCTGCGCCTTGAGTCGCGACAGCATGTCGAGCCTCGCCGCGTCGCCGAGCGCGTCGGCCATGCCTTGAACGTCGATCGACGCCACGAACAGCTTGCGCGCTTGGCTCGACCCGAGCGAGCGAACGAAGCTCGGCGCGGCGCTCTCGCGGGTCGCCACCGTCGTGCGCAGCGCGAGCCCATCGAGCGCTACCCGGAGCGCTTCGCTGCTGTCGAACCTGTCGGCCGGATCGAGCGCCATGGCTCGCATCACGAGCGCGGCGAAGCTGTCCGGGAGATCGACGGCGAGACCGCGAGGGTCGGGCGCCGCCTCTGCGCCGGTCCGGTGAACGGGGAAGGGCCGCTGCCCCGTGACAATCGTGAAGAGCAGGGCCCCGAGCGAGAACACGTCTGTGCGCGCGTCGACGGACCGCCCCGCGAGCTGCTCCGGGGCAACGTAGGTCGGGGTGCCCGATCCATCGGTGTGGCTGCTGGCAGAGTCTGCGCTCAGCGCGATACCGAAGTCCGTCAGCACCGCGCGCCCCGTGCTCGAGATAAGCACGTTGCCAGGCTTGAGATCGCGGTGAACGACCCCGGCGGCATGGACGGACGAAAGCCCGTCGCACACGTCTCGCGCGATCGGCAACGCGAGCGCGAGCGAGAGTCGCCCGTCTCGCCGCAGCTTCGCCGCGAGGGTCTCCCCCTCGACGTACTGCATCGTGACGAACCATCTCCCCTCGTGCTGGGCGAGGTCGTGGGTCCTCGCCACGAGCGGGCTCGACACGCGGCGCGCGAGCCGGACCTCGTCGCGAAACCGCTCGACCATCGCCGGGTCGTCGAGGAGCTCGCTCCGGAGCACCTTCAGCGCCACGAGCTCACCGAGCTCCTCGTCCTGCGCGAGGTAGACCGTCCCCATGCCGCCTGAACCCAGGAGCGCGAGCGGACGATACCGCTCGCCGAAGCGGAGCGGGCTATCGAGCGTGGGGCCTGGCCCGGTGACGACGGTCAGGTCATCCATCGAGCGAGCGTATCGTTACTTGAAGGCGACTGCCCGCATGACGGCGTGCTCTTCGGCAAACGTCAGGGTGTGCTGGCCACGGCGGGTGTGGAACGTCCCGACGACGACGCCCGGCGCCTCAGCAGCGTGGACGTCGGAGCAAGCCTCGAACGGCCGGACGCCCCCCTCCTCTTCGATCTCCGCACGGATCACGCCGTAGGCTCGACGCCGCGCGTCATCGACCGGGTTGCCAGGCCCCTCTTGCATCTGCTCCCCGTAGCTCGCGGCGAGCGACAGCGATGGCTGAGACTCTGCCCACTCGTACAGCGCCAGACCGAAGCGCGACGCGGCGCTGCCGACCGGGTGCGCCGACTCGAACGCAGCGACGATCGCGTTGCAGCTCGCCTCGGCGTGCTTCACGTCGAGGGTCGCGTTCTGCTCGGCTCGCTGCAACGCTTCCTGGATCCGCCAGGTGGGGATGGCGAGCCCGACGTTCTCGCGTCCGACGAGCTTGAAGGTGTTCATCCCGAGGAGGTGGCCATGACCGTCGAGCAGCGGGCCGCCGCTGTTGCCCGGATCTATCGCGGCGGTGTGCTGAACGTACACGTCGAGCCCGTTCGTGGTCGCCCCGTCGGTGCTGAAGCGCGCGTTCGAGACCGTCCCTCGGGTCACCTGGAACGACGGTCGCGCGCCGATGCCCGGGAAGCCGGCGGCGGCGACCCCCTCCTCCTCACGGGCGGGGAGGAGGCGAAAGGTGAAGCCTTCGCTGAAGACGCGCTGCGCGTCCGCGTCGAGGCGGAGCACGGCGACGTCGTCGTGCGGGTTCGACTGCACGAGCGTCGCCGACCACGTCGAGGCCTTGTCGCTGGCGCTCGTCGGGTCGGGCTTCGCGAGCCTGGGATCGCCGGGGACGATCTCGGCCTCGAACGCGCCGTCCATCACGTGGTTGTTCGTCACCACGCGGGCTTCGAGCTGACCACTCGCGTTGCGCCAGCGCACCACGAAGCCGCTCCCGAACTCGACCGGGTGCGGGAACGACTCGAGGGTCTTCGGCCACTTCGGCCGCACCGTCACCGTCGCTCGTCGAGGCTCGGGCGCCCCGCCTGCGACGCGGCCGAGGTCACCGGTCTCGGCGCGGCAGGTGTGCGTCGCGTCGTCGAGCCCCTTGACCACATCGGACCGGAGCGCGGTGAGCGCGTGGATCTCGGGGTCCTCTTGCGCCGACGCGTTGCTGCTGCCGTTGCCCGCGAGAGCGTTGAAGCGCCGGAGGGTCTTCGCGTGCTCGTTGAGCGCGGTCGCGAGGCGGTCACGGACGGCGCCCGTCGGCCCGGGGAGCGTGAGCTCGGTGATGTGCGACGCGATCGACGACGAGGTGACGGCGCTCGTGAGATCGGTCCCGCGCGCTGCCGCCCACAGTCGCTGGGAAGCCTCGCATCCTTTCGACGTCGCCTTCGGCTCGTTCGCGCGCAGCGTCTTCTCGCGCGTGGCCGGATCGATCTTCCCCTTCGAGCCGAGAGGCCTCGACAGATCCCGGAGATCGACCCCCTGACAGATCGCGGCCTCCTCGAGGGCCGTCTCCGCTGCCTCGCCGGTCTTCGCGAGCGCGGCGAACGCGACGCCTACGCGCTCGCGCACTCCTGTGAGCTGCGTCGTGAGCGCGTCGACCTTCATCGCCAGAGGCCGGGCGTCGGGCGCCGTGGCGCGCGCGAGCGCCTTCTGCGCGACGTGGAGGTAGCCGAGATCCTCGTCGATATCGACCAGGTAGAACAGATCGGAAGACCTCCCGAACGCCGCCGAGGTCTGGAGGGAGATGGCGAGGTCGAGCAGCACGTCCTTCGACTGGCACAGCGACCCTTGCGCGAGAGCTGCCGGGACGGTCTGGCCGTGCGCCGCCCCGCAGCCAATCAGTGCGAGGCACGCGAGCGCAATGGACGCACGGTGTCGCATCACCCGCCGTTCTTCTTCTTGGTCTTGCCGCCGATGATCGCGGGGAGGTCTCCCCAGGTATGCACGAGCTCGGAGGTCGTCTGGGTCGAGACCTCCTTCTTCACGAGCCCGCGGGCATCGACCTGCAGCTCGTCCTTCGACGCTCCGTCGGCCGCCGCTGCCTTCTTGCCGCCCGAGGCCTCTTGATCTTCGAGAAGCACGCCGGGCGCAGTGCGCGTGAGCGTGATGTAGTGAAACGCGGGATCGGAGTCGATGACGTCGACGAACGCGTAGCGGTAGCTCGTGGCGCCCCCCGACGCGACCTTGAGCAGCTCGGGCGCCGCCCACAGCTCGGTGTTGAGCGGGGCCTTCGGCGTGGACTCGAGGCCGTTGGTCTGGCTCCCCGCCTCGAGCTTCAGGCGGTACTTCTTGTCCTCGGAGGGCTTCGCCGAGAGCGTGACGGGGCCCTTTCCGTCGAACCAGACGAGCTCGATGAGCTTCTCGATCGTCCCCTTGCCGTCGCGCTCGACGAGGTGAAGCGCGTCCTTCACCTCCCAGCTCTTCCCGTCCGTCTCGAGGAAGAAGTGCGAGCTCGCCTCGACGTACCCGGGCTCCGGGTCGGTGCGCTTCACGAGCGAGCCGAAGCGGAACCCGGCCACCCGATCACCGGCGCGCTCGGTGTACCCGTATGCGAACACGGCGGGCCCCTTCGGGTTGTCCTTGAACTTGAGCGACTCGAAGAAGTGTCGCGTGACGCGCGTGAACGTGTCGCGAAGCCCCGCGCTGTCGTCGAGGCAGAGCGTGAAGTAGCCGTGCGCGAGGAACGCCGCCATCTTCGCGGTGCCGAACATCGTCTTGGAGTCGACCTCGCGCGACGAGTTCGCGACGAACGAGACGGCGAGCCCCTCCCCTACGGCCTTCGTGTCGAGCGTCGGCGTCTCGTCGAGCGCGCCCTTGTCGAGGAAGTTCTTGAGGACGACGCCGTACGCCGGGAGGTCGGTCGTGACGCTGCACACGACGTTGGCGGGGTCTCCGTCGGAGTCCTTCCCGAGGTCGACCTTGAAGTCGCACACGGTCCCGTTCGAGCTCGTGTTCTTGCAGTCCGGCTTCGGGTCGACCAGCGACTCGATCTCGCCCGCGGCGAGCCCGTCGAGCATGACGAGCGGCTTCATCGGGACGGCCGCGAGCTCCCGCGCACGCCACTTGGCCACGAGCGCCGTCCGCTCGGCGAGAGACGCGTGCGGCGCCGCCGCGCCGGGCGCCTGCTGGGCTGCGGGGCCACACGAGGTCAGCGCAGCCGCGGCCAGCACCGCAGCGAGACAATCGAGACGAGCGAAACGAGCGAAACGACGAAGCGCGACCGGAACGTACGTCGCCGCAGCCAGATCGCAAGATGCATCGTTCACGGGCTTTGGCTTCCTGGCTGCGCGGGCTGAGAGTGGCGCGCGACTATGGGAGTGTGCCACCGAACGGGCACCGTCGTCCTGATCGAATTCGTCGATAGACAGCGCGGCCGATCGCGAAGGCCAGCGCGAGCACGCTCAAGCCCGAGAGGATGAGTCCTAGCGTGAGGCCGTGCGGCCAGTACTTGACGTGCACGGTGAACGTTCCCGCGGGAAGGTCGACCGCGAGCATCTTGCCGTTCTCGACGACGGTCCCGACGTCGGTGCGCCAGCCACGGTCGTAGGTCGAGTTGAGCAGCAGCCGGCCAGGTGCCTTGAGGTCGACGTCGACCGTGAACGTGTTCGGCGTGCGGTCCGCCACGAGCACGTGCACGGAGCCCGAGCCGCCGCGCGCCTGAGGCACGTCCCCCAACCACAGCGGGGCGTCACGCTCGAACGCCCACTCTTCCCAGCAGCCGAGGTCCGCGACGTTCGTGTGCGGCGTGTCGAGGAACGCGCCCACGCTCGGTCCGTAGTGGAGCCGCGCCGCAGGCTTCAGCTTGAAGTCCTGCGGCGCGCCCGTGAACGCCTGCGCGGTGTAGCTCGTCCCTACGCTGATCTCGTCGCCGACGCCGATGAGGCCGACCGCAACGAGGAAGCCGGCGAACGCCTTCTGCTTCTGGACTCGAGAGAAGCGCAGACGGCGCGGCAACCGATCGACCGCGAGCGCGGCGAAGAGTGACAGGAAGAGCGTCACCTGCTCCACGAACCGCGACGGGACCCGCATCTGCTTGAACGGAAAGACGTACGTGTTCAGGACCGACCACGGCGCCCACGGCGAGAAGTGTCCGCACATCAGCAGAAACGAGAACAGGAAGAGCCCGAGGATCCACAGCTCCGACGCGTGCAGCGTGAAGATGCCGAGGCACGCGAGGCAGAAGATCATCGGGCCGAGGTAGTCCCCGAACTCCCCCCACACGTACTGTTGACCGTCGACGCCGCGCCCGTGCGACCGTACGAGGAAGATGTCCTTCAGCGTCGACCACTGCATCGCGTCGGTGTCGACGATGTTCTCGCGCTGGTGGTGCATGAGCTGATCGATCACGGGGAGGAAGCGCATCGCGCCGACCGAGAACGCCACGACCGACACCACGACCGCGGCCTTCGCGATCGGCCAGACGCGGCGGAGCGGCCACACTCGGAAGAGCGTCTCGACTCCGAGGAGCACTGCGAGGTACGGAAGCGGGTACGTGCCCCCTTCGAGCATGATCAGCGCCGCGAGGAGCCCGAGGCCCACGGCCGCGCGGAGATCCCGCTCGGCGCGACGCCAGAGGACGATGGCGAGCGGGGTGTAGAGGAAGCAGACGAAGACGAAGTGGCCCCCCGAGAATCGGTTGGTCTGCGCTCCGGCAAACGCAAACGAGGCCGCGGCGACGACGCTCGCGGCCGGAGAGAGGCGCAGCTCCTGCCGGGCGAGGACCCACATGCAGAGCATGCCGACCGCCGAGTGCAGCAGGTACCAGATCTCGACCGTGCGCGTGCTTCCGACGAGGAGCGTCAGATACATGAGCGGGGCTGCGCCGAGCCCCTGGGGGTTGTCCCAGAGCGGGACTCCTCCGCACTCGAACGGGTTCCACAGCGGGAGCTCGCCGTACCGCGTGATCGACACGCGCGCGACCTCGACCATCTTTTGATAGAAAGGGCCGTCGTGGACCTGCGTCGCGGGGTGACCCACGATCATCGACCACCACTCGAGGCACGAGAGGCAAAGCGCGAGGAGCACGACCCAGCCGAGGCCCTTCGTCACGGGCACGGGCGGCTTCAGCACCGCGGGCTTATACACGTGGCCCTTCGTCGCTTCAACGCACGCGCGCCGCAAACTCCGACAGGAGCCCCCGGCGACCGCGCCGCGCGCCCGCCATCTACTCGCCGCTGCTGATCAGGATCGGCAGGTACCGGGTCGGCCCCGACCCGAGCTGCGACTGTATCGTGACGAGCTCGCCCGCGAGGGAAGGGTTGACCGAGTTCACGGTGACCGTGACGTACACGATGTTCCCGTTCTGACCCGTCGTGGAATCGAGCGAGACGGTCAGGTTGGGCGGGCCGAGCGGGCCCTCCGCGCCGTTCTCCGAGGCAGTGAGCGTCCACGGCCCACCGGTAGGTGCGTCGCTGTAGAGCCCGACCGCGAACGTCTTCGTCTCGCCTTTCGCTATGTGATAGCCCTGCGTCTGGACGAGCCCGTTCTCCTGCAGACCGTTCAGCGTGAGCGAGATGGTCTCGAGGTCGATCGGCGCGACGTTGTAATACGGGCCTGGCGCCGCGGGCTGGCAGGGGTCGTGGCCGAGCGCCGCGCTCGCGTTCGACCACGTGCGCTGTACGCCATACGTCTGGGTGCCGGCTTCGTCGACGAATGGCTGCTGGAAGAACGAGTCCGTGTAGAACTCGCAGGCGTCTCCGAGCTCGTCCTGAAACGAGCCCCAGATATCCCACGCGAGGTGGTCGGTATCGAAGCCCAGATACGCCGGGAGGTCCTCCGGGTGGGGGTCGGTCGACGCCTCGATGAGCTCGTGCGATGCCGCGAGGGTCTCGGTCGCCCCGTTCGCCTGGCAGTGCGGGATGACCGCATAGACGGTGTCGACCCCGTTGATCGTCAGCGTGTCGTGATAGCCCCCGGCGGCCGTGCACGCGTTGCTCGTGCCGAACGTGAGGTCGGTCTCGGCCGAGAGATAGAGGATGTAGATCGTGTTCGGGGTCGGCGCCGGCCAGCCGCTCGCCGCGAAGTTCGTCGCGTGATTCTGGATGAACGTGACGACGTCGCTGGCCGACATCGTGGCGAGCGGCAGGTCTGGCACGTGGACGTGGTTGGAAGGGCCGCTCACCGCGGGCCCGATGCCGTACTCCGAGGTCGTCGCTGCCCAGTAGGCACCTCCACCGACGACGTCGCCGAACGTCTCGAACTCCGTGACGTTGGCCTCGTTCGGCCAGGTGACGGTGACGATCTGGGGAGCCGCGAGCACGGCGCCACCATTGGCGACCACGTGCGGCATGTACGGCTTGAACGCAGGGAAAGTCGTGCTCGCGTCGCCGTGATCGCGGACGGGCGCGTCGACCGGAGCGTCGCCCGTCGCATCGGTCGCTGCGTCCGCTCGTGCGCCATCCTTGCCGCTGCTCCCGTCCAGCTTCGGCGAGGCAGTGTCATGACCGGCGTCCGTCGCATCACGCCCGGCCTCGGCCCCTCCGTCGGCGTGGAGCGCGTCGCCGTCGCCCGTCGGCTTCATCTTCGCGTCAGCCGGTTCCTTGGTGGAACCGTCGTGACTGCCAGCATCCAGCGGCAGGGACACGCCGCCCCCTCCGCACGCGGCCATGGCCACGAGCAAGGTCGATGCGAGCACTTCGCGCACAACGCGCGCCGGGACGACCGGTCGCGAGGTCTCAGGGGAGCGAGACGATATAGAGGCCATCGGTGCTGTCTCCGAAGTTCAGCGTGTAGACAAGCTTCGACCTGTCCTTGGTGAGCGCGTACGAGATGTCCGCGCCGGCGATGACGAGCGACGAAGCCACTGTCGTGGCGACGTCGACCGTCCGCAAATCGGCCGAGCCCGCGAGCCCGCCGCTCGCGTTGTAGTGGTCCGCGAAGAGGATCGCTGTCCCCGTGAGCGCGTTCACTTGGACTCCGCCGTTCGTCGTGACGACGGCCGGCGACGTCGAGGCGGACACCTTCGCGGCGTTCAACGTGCCGCCGCTGAAGGCGCCCGTCATCGGATTGATGCCCAGCCCAGTCGCGAACAGCGCATACGAGGAGTCGGCGGTGAAGCCGTCCCCGAGCGTGGTGGCGACGGTGTTCGACGCGAGCTGGCGTGCCGCGCCGGCTGCGCTCGTCGACGCGAGGCTAAGGTCCGACGGATATCCAGTGTTCGGATCCGTCCCGTCGTTCACGTAGACCCACTTCGCGTCGAGCGAAACACCGTCGATCGCGTTGACCTTGGACGCGACGAGCGTCGTCAGGGCCGGAGCGCCGGTCACGGAGCTCGCCTTGAGCGCGCCCGCCGGAGTCGTGTAGAGGATGAACTGGTCGGAGACACCGAGGAATATCGACTCGGCGGAGCTGAGCGTGACGGACGGGTCGACGGCGACCGCAGCGCCCGAGTCGGAGGAGGTCGACACGAGATCGAGCTGCCCGCTCACGGTGACTGCGGCGGCGTATGCGCCGGTTCCGTCGACGGAGGAGGCGAGTACGCCCTGAACGAGTGGCTTCTTCCTCCATGCCTGCGTGTCGTACGCGAACAGCGCCGGAGCCCCCTCGTCTCCCGAGACGACATCGCAGTAGCGCGCGATGAGGAAACCTCCGGCGAAGTTGAGGGCCGGACCGCAGAGACCCGTTGGGTTCGCGCCGATGCTCGGGTCGAGCGTCACGTGGGTCGCGAGACTCGCGGTGCTCGCGGCGACGAGACTCGCGATTTCCCCCGACGCTGTGTTCGCCACCATGTACGCGAGAGACGAGCCGTCGGCGCTCGCGGCGACGACGACGCCTCCGTAGGGCGACGGCGCGATCGCGGAGGTAGAGAGGACCGTCGGCGCGCTGCTGGCGGACGTCGCGGGCGACCACACCGACAGCGTGCCAACGGGTAGCGCAGACGCCTCGAACTGCGTCACGTCCGTCCACAGGAACACCAGGTCGTGGAGCACGACCACCGCGCCGTTTCCGATCACACCGGCGTCGTCGAACCCGAAGGCCCCGAGCACCGTCGGCGTACCGCCAAGCGCAGGCACGGCGTTGATCGATGACGGTGTCGCGTAGATGACATACCCGTTGTCGGTGACGCCCTCGACGAGGAATCGACGCCCCACCGACAGCGTGCTCCCGACCGGTGTCGGAGGCGCCGCGTCGTGCGCATCGGTCATGAGCACGTGCGCGTCCGCCGCATCTCTGGTCGCGTCGATTCCCGTATCGCGCGCCGCATCGACACCGGCGTCGCGCTCGGGCCTCACCGGCGAGTCGATGCCGGTGTCGTGGGGAGACGGCTTGATGCCGGTGTCACGCGGCACCGAAACGTCACTACCGCCGTCGCCCGTCGGCGCGGCCGTGGAGCCGCCGCATGCGAACAACGCAGATCCGAGGAGCAAGCAACCATGAGCGCGCCGCATGAAGAGTCTCCGTGATGACAAAGTGCGAATTGGTGAGCGTGCCCCACGCGAAGCGTCGTCCGAGCACAGACGCCTGCAGCTTGTGCAGGTGACGGTGCTCGGCAGACTCGACCAGCTCAACTACAGCTCGACGACGTAGAGGCCATTGGTCGTGGCGCTCGTGTCGATCGAGTAGATGAGCTTCGTCCCATCGGAGGTGAGGACGAAGTAGGAGTCGGCGTTGGCCTGGAGCAGCGTCGGAGAGGCCGTCCCCGCGAGATCGATCGAGTGCAACGTGGCGCGCCCGTAGGTCCCGGCGTTGTACACGTAGTCGTCGTTGTAGATGACGTTCGCCGCGGTCGACATCGACCAGTAGTAGGCGACGTTCGTCGTGATCGGCGTGACCTTCCCGGCCGTGCCGATCGGCGCGGCGGAGAGCGAGGCGCCCGTGAGGGCGTACGACGAGTTGAACTTGATGTCCGACAGGAACACGAGGTGCGAGCCGTCCTGCGTGAAGCCGCTCGTCGTCCCTTTCCCTCCGCTCGTGTCCGCGATGCTCCCCGTCGTGAGGAGGGTCGCGGGACCGGCGGCCGACGTCGACACGAGGCTGAGATCCGTCGGGTACATCGTCGTGGGGTCGTTCGCGTTGTTCACGATCGCCCATTTCTCGTCGGGCGAGAGGCCGATGATGCCGTTGACGTTCGCGGTCTGGAGCTTCAGCGGTGACGTGAGCGGCAGGGTCGACACTTCGAGCGCGCCGGTGCCGGTCGTGTAGAGCGCAAAGTGGTCGGTCGTGCTCAGGAAGTACGACTGGCTCTGGGTCGGCACGATCGTGGGGTCGAGAGGCACGTCCGTAGCCGCCCCGGAGACGGTGGCGAGCTCGAGCACCCCCGCAGCCGTGAGCACGACGGTGTCGGTCCCGGTGCTGTCAGGATCGAAGCTCGTCGTGTTCGAGAGGATGGTCGTCTGCGCCCAGGTACCGGCCTCGAACGCGTAGATCGCCGGCGGGCTCGCGGCGCCAGCGTCGTTGACGGGGCAGTACTGGACGAGCGCGTACGAGCCGCTGAACGCCGGCTCGAAGCCGCAGGCCATCGTGGCCTCGATCGAGGCGGCGAGCGTCGCGCTCGAAGCGCCCGCCGCCGCGGCAGACCCGTAGAGCGTCGCGATGGAGCCCGTCTCGTTCGCGCCGCCGGTGTAAACGAAGTACTTCGAGTCGCTGCTGACGGCGACCGCGCCGTAGAGCGACGCGGGCGAGAGCGAGCGAGGCGTGCCGATCGTCGACGACCAGACCGAGAGCGCGCCGACGTAGTTCTGGGTCAGCCCGCTCCAGACGAACACGAGGTCGTGGTACGCGAACGCGGTCGCCTGACCGAGGCCGCCTGCGTCGGCGCCTGCGTCCGGGTCATTGCTCCCTGCGATCAGGATCGGCTTGCTTCCGGGGACGACCGACAGCGCGTAGATGGCGTTGGCGCCTTCGTAGATCACGTAGTCGTCGTCCGTGATCCCGAGGATCACGTGCGCGTCACTCGCGTTCAGGAGCGTCCCGATCGGCGGCACCGCCGCGTCGCCCGGCGTGCTGTCGTGACCCGCGTCCTTGGGAACGACGTGCACGTCGGGCGTGCCCGCGTCCACGCTCGGTCGACCCGTGTCGACAGCAACGGCATCGGGCTTTCCGATGGGGTGAGTGACGCCCGCATCGTGACCCGCGAGAGGCTCCCCGCTCACTGCTCCGCACGCGGTCGCGCCCAGGGTGAGCGCACCGAAAAGCCATGGATGAATGCGTTGCATGAGCAGCTCCTGAACCATTGGATGGACGAGAGCTCAGCAAGTTCCGCGCCCATCCGGTATTGCGCGTTTCTGGCGGTGAGAAGGGATGGCAGAGCGTCGCTCGCGCTCTCGTTGGTTTCCTAACGGTGCGTCTCTGGCCTGCTCGATCTGTAAAGTTCCGCCATGCGTGCAGCGGGTCGACAAACGAAGCACGCCCGCGCTGCTTCTCACGAAGCGAACGCGGGCGTTCTCTTTTGCGTACGCCTGCCTACCGCGTCGAGAATTCTCACCGCATCGGCCGGCGGGACCCGCGCTTGCGCGCGTGAGACTTCCTAGCGGGCCGGTGCTGCCGCAGCTCCCTTGACCTTCGACTTCTTGTCGCCGGAGTGACCGTGGAAGGTCCGCGTCGGCGCGAACTCGCCGAGCTTGTGGCCGACCATGTTCTCCGTCACGAAGACGGGAACGAACTTTCGACCGTTGTGCACGGCGAAGGTGAGCCCGATCGCGTCCGGCGTGATGGTGCTCCGGCGCGACCACGTCTTGATGACCTTCTTGCTCTGGGCAGCGCCGGCCGAGGCAATCTTCTCGGCCAGGTGTCCATCGACGAAAGCGCCCTTCTTGATTGAACGCGGCATATTTAACCCTTCTGGCCCCGGCGCTTGATGATCATGTTGTCGGTACGTTTGTTGTTACGGGTCTTGAGACCCTTCGCGAGCTGACCCCAGGGGGAGCACGGGTGACGCCCACCGGACGTACGGCCTTCGCCGCCGCCCATCGGGTGATCGACCGGGTTCATGGTCACGCCGCGGTTGTGCGGGCGCCTTCCGAGCCAGCGAGAGCGGCCTGCCTTGCCGAGCGAGATGTTCGCGTGATCCGGGTTCGAGACCTGGCCGATGACGGCGCGGCACTCGAGGTGGATCATGCGGACTTCGCCGGAGGGCATGCGCAGCTGCGCGTAGTCGCCGTCCTTCGCCATGAGGACTCCGCCCGAGCCGGCAGCGCGGACGAGCTGGCCGCCCTTGCCCTTCTTCATCTCCACGTTGTGCACCGTGGTGCCGAGCGGGATGAAGCGGAGGGGCATCGCGTTGCCGGGCTTGATGTCGGCGTGGCGGCTCGAGACGATCTTGTCGCCCACCACGAGGCCGTCGGCCGCGAGGATGTAGCGCTTCTCGCCGTCGAGGTAGTGGAGCAGGGCGATGCGCGCCGAGCGGTTCGGATCGTACTCGATCGTCGCCACCGTCGCGGGGACGCCGATCTTGTCGCGGCGCCAGTCGATGATTCGGTAGCGCTGCTTGTGGCCACCTCCACGGAAGCGGCTCGTGATGCGCCCGTGGGCGTTACGGCCTCCCGTGTTCGTCTGGTGCTCGAGGAGGCTCGCCTCGGGCTTCACGCCCTTGGTCAGCTCCTTGAAATCGGCGCCCGTGTAGAAACGACGGGCCGGACTGGTCGGCTTGTAGACCTTGATTCCCATGACTGTGTCTCAGCTTTCCACGTCGAAGAACTCGATCGCGTCACCCGTCTTGAGGGTGATGACCGCCTTCTTCCAGTTCTGCATCTTGCCGTAGCCGCGCCCCATGCGACGGTCTTTGCCGCGCATGAGGAGGGTGTTCACGTTGGTCACCGTCACGTTGAAGAGCTTCTGGACGGCGTCGCGGATCTGCACCTTGTTCGAGTCACGAGCGACCTCGAACACGACCTTGTTCTCCTTGCCGAGCAGGCTGGCCTTCTCGGTGAGGATGATGGGACGTTTGATGATGGTTTCGGGGGTCATTTCGCGCCCTCGCTTGTGGACTTGGCGGACTTCGTGGACTTCGCCTTCTTCGCGACCGGAGTGGCCGCAGCGGAGGGCGTCTCGACCGCGCTCGGGGTGCTGCGGAGGCAGCGCTGCTCGAGCATCTTCGCCGCGTCCCTGGAGAGGACGAGCGTGTCGTGACGGAGGAGGTCGTAGACGTTGACCCCTTCCGGCGGCAGGAACTGGTGGTCCACCGAGTTGCGGATCGAGAGCTTGAGGTTCTCGTTCGCGGTGACGTCCACGACGAGCGCCTTCGCGCTCTTCGTCCCCTCGCGGGGGGTCGTCACCTTGAGCGCGCCGAGCGCCGCGAGCAGACCCTTGGTCTTGATCTCGGCGAGCTCGAAGCGATCGACCACCAGGAGGCGGCCTTCCTTGTTGAACATCGAGAGCGCGCTGCGGAGCGCGCCGGAGCGCACCTGACGCGGCGGGCGATAGCTCCAGTCACGCGGACGCGTGGGGTGAGCGCGACCGCCGCCGACGTAGATCGGCGCGCGGATGGAGCCGTGACGCGCGCGCCCCGTCCCCTTCTGCTTGTAGAGCTTCTTGGTGCTCCCGCTTACCGCGGAGCGCTCTTTTCCGGCTTGCGTGCCCTGTCGGCGCGACGCGAGCTGGGCTTTCACCACCTCGTAAAAGAGGTGCTCCTTCACCTCGGTGGCGAAGACTTCGTCGGAAAGGTCGATCGAGCCGACCTTTTCGCGCTTCATGTTGAAGACGTCGAGGGTTGCCATGGCTGATTCCTTTACGACTTGATTTCGACGTCCACGCCAGCGCTGAGATCCAGCTTCATGAGCGCGTCGAGGGTCTGTTGGGTCGGCTCGAGGATGTCGAGCAGGCGCTTGTGGGTACGAATCTCGAACTGCTCACGCGACTTCTTGTCGACGTGCGGGCCACGGAGAACCGTGTAGCGCGAGATGTGGGTGGGGAGCGGGATCGGGCCAGCGACGCGGGCGCCCGTGCGCTTCGCGGTCTCGACGATGTCGTTGGCGGACTTGTCGAGGAGCTGGTGATCGAACGCCTTGAGGCGAATGCGAATCTTGGTGGCGGAGGCCATATGGTTCTGGTTCCTTACTCGATGACCTTGGTGACGATGCCGGCGCCGACCGTACGGCCGCCCTCGCGGATCGCGAAGCGCATCTGCTCCTCGAGACCGACCGGGGTGATCATCTCGATGGTCATCGTAATGTTGTCGCCCGGCATGACCATCTTCGTCCCCTCGGGGAGCGAACAGGTGCCCGTCACGTCCGTCGTGCGCATGTAGAACTGCGGACGGTAGTTGGTGAAGAACGGCGTGTGACGGCCCCCTTCTTCCTTCTTGAGGACGTACACCTCGCCGAGGAACTTCTTGTGCGGCGTGACCGACCCCGGCTTGCTCAGGATCTGACCGCGCTCGACGTCGTCCTTCTCGATACCGCGGAGGAGGATGCCGACGTTGTCGCCCGCCTGCCCCTGGTCGAGCAGCTTGCGGAACATCTCGACGCCCGTGACGACCGTCTTGCGCGTGTCGCGGAAGCCGACGATCTCGACGTCTTCGCCCGTCTTCACGATCCCGCGCTCGACGCGGCCCGTGACGACCGTGCCTCGGCCCTTGATCGAGAACACGTCCTCGATCGCCATCAGGAAGGGCTTGTCGATCGCGCGAACCGGCTCGGGGATGTACGAGTCGAGCGCGTCGAGGAGGTTTCCGATCTGCTCCTCCCACTTCGGGTCGCCGTTGAGGGCGGGGAGCGCGGCGCCGCGGATGATCGGCGCGTTGTCGCCGTCGAACTTGTACTTGTTCAGGAGCTCGCGGACTTCCATCTCGACGAGCTCGAGCATCTCGGGGTCTTCCACCGCGTCGCACTTGTTGAGCGCGACGACGATGTGCGTGAGACCGACCTGGCGAGCGAGCAGCACGTGCTCGCGCGTCTGCGGCATGACGCTGTCGAGCGCGCTGACGACGAGGATCGCGCCGTCCATCTGCGCGGCGCCCGTGATCATGTTCTTGATGTAGTCGGCGTGCCCTGGGCAATCGACGTGCGCGTAGTGCCGCTTGGGGCTCTCGTACTCGACGTGCGACACCGCGATGGTGACCGTCTTCGTCTCGTCGCGGACCGTCCCGCCCTTGGCGATGTCCTGGTAGCTGATCGCCTTCGCCAGCCCCTTCTTCGACTGCACCTTCACGAGCGCCGCCGTGAGCGTCGTCTTCCCGTGGTCGATGTGGCCGATGGTGCCGACGTTCACGTGGGGCTTGCTGCGTACGAATTTCTCTTTCGCCATGACGGTCTCCGGAAACTCTCTTTGCTCGAGGGTGAAGCTTCTGTTGAAAGCTGGGGTGCGGACTAGCGGTGTTCGATTCGGGGGGTGTCGGAGGAGTGGTTGCGCTCCCCTGACGGGAACTGAGGTTTAGAACCCCTTGACCTTTGCGACGATCTCTTCCTGCACGACGGCAGGTACGGGGGCGTAGTGGGAGAAGTGGAGCGACGAGGTCGCGCGCCCCTGGGTCATCGAGCGGAGGTCGGTCACATACCCGAACATCCCCGCCAGCGGAACCTCCGCGTCGATGACCTGGGCGTTTCCTCGCGGGCTCATGCCGAGAATGCGGCCCCGGCGGGAGTTCAGATCGCCGATCACGTCGCCCATGTACTGCTCGGGGACGACGACCTCGTTCTTCATGATCGGCTCGAGGAGGTGGAGGCCGGCGTGCTTCGCCCCCTCCTGGAAGCAGAGCGACGCGGCGACCTCGAAGGCCTGCGCGCTCGAGTCGACGTCGTGATAGCTGCCGTCGAGGAGGCGACACTTCATGTCGACGAGCGGGAAGCCGGCGAGGACTCCGCGCGCCATGGCGTCCTTCACCCCCTTCTCGATCGCGGGGATGAACTCCTTCGGGATGACGCCGCCGACGATGTCGTTCTCGAAGATGAAGCCCGCGCCGCGCTCGGCCGGCTCGATCTCCATGACGACGTGACCGTACTGGCCGCGGCCGCCCGACTGCTTGGCGTACTTGTACTCGCAGGGCGCCTTCTTCGAGATCGACTCGCGGTACGCGACCTCGGGCTTGCCGACGTTCGCTTCGACCTTGAACTCGCGCTTCATGCGGTCGACGATGATCTCGAGGTGGAGCTCGCCCATGCCGGCGATGATCGTCTGCCCGCTCTCTTCATCGGTGTGCGTGCGGAACGAGGGGTCCTCGTAGGCGAGCTTCTGGAGCGCGATGCCGAGCTTCTCGACGTCCCCCTTGGTCTTCGGCTCGAGCGCGAGGGAGATGACGGGCTCGGGGAAGATCATCTTCTCGAGGATGATCGGGTGCTTCTCGTCGCACAGCGTGTCGCCGGTGCGCGTGTCACGCAGGCCGACCGCCGCGTAGATGTTCCCGGCGTCGGCCTCGGAGAGCTCCTCGCGCTTGTTGGCGTGCATCCGGAGGATGCGACCGATGCGCTCGCGCTTGTTGCGCGTCGAGTTGAGCACCATCGTGCCGCTCTGGATCTTGCCGGAGTAGACGCGGAAGAAGGTCAGGTTGCCGTGCTGGTCGTTCAGCATCTTGAAGGCGAGCGCGCTGAACGGGGCGCCGTCGTCGGCCTTGCGCGTCTGCGGGGGGGCGTCCGGCTTGTCGGGGTTGATGCCCTCGACCGCGGGGACGTCCACCGGCGATGGGAGGTAGTTCACGACGGCGTCCAGCATCATCTGGACCCCCTTGTTCTTGAACGCCGATCCGCAGATGACGGGGACGAGCTTGAACGAGCAGGTGCCGGCACGGAGCGCTCGGTGGAGATCGGCCTCGGTGATCTCCGAGATCTTCCCCTCGAGGTACTTCTCCATGATCGCGTCGTCGACGTCTGCGCAGCTCTCGATGAGCTTGTCGCGCCACTCCTTGCACACGGCCTTCAGGTTCTCGGGGATCTCGATCCACTCGAACTTCTGCCCCTTGACCGAGTCGTCGAAGACCGCCGCCTTCATGCGAATGAGGTCGATGATCCCCTTGTGCTGATCCTCTTCGCCGAGCGGCCACTGGATGGGCACCGGGTTCGTCCCCAGGCGCTCCTTCATCGAGTTGACGCACATGAGAAAGTCGGCGCCGACCTTGTCCATCTTGTTCATGAACGCGATGCGGGGCACGTGATACTTGTCCGCCTGGCGCCAGACGGTCTCGCTCTGCGGCTCGACGCCGTTGCCGCCGTCGAACACCGCCACTGCACCGTCGAGCACGCGGAGCGACCGCTCCACCTCGATGGTGAAGTCGACGTGGCCGGGGGTGTCGATGATGTTGATGCGATGCCCGATGCCGCCGAACGGCCCGTCGAGCGGCGTCCAGAAGCAGTTGGTCGCGGCGCTCGTGATCGTGATGCCGCGCTCCTGCTCCTGGATCATGTAGTCCATGGTCGCGGCGCCCTCGTGGACCTCGCCGATCTTGTAGTTCACGCCCGTGTAATAGAGAACGCGCTCGGTCGTCGTGGTCTTGCCCGCATCAATGTGGGCCATGATCCCGATGTTGCGCGTTCGTTCTAGCGGGTATTCGCGAGCCACGAGGGGGTACTCCGGAGCGGGTTACGAGGCGGTGTTGCGAGGCAGCGTTGCGAGTCGGCGTTGTTTCGGACGTCAGATGCACGAAACCCTCTCTGGCAAGAGCCCTTCCGCGATGTGGAAGGACCTCCCCCGGTTGGGGAACGTTGCCAGAGAGGGTCGGGGTACTACAGCGAGAGGGCGCGAAGACCGCGGAGAGCGGTACGGCCGTCGGAGTAACCCGATCCTTATGTGAGCGTAATCATCGCGTGAGAGGTGTCCTTTTCGGAGTCGTGCAGAGAAGGTGTCTACGACGTGTCATTCTGAGGAGCAGAGCGACGAAGAACCCCCCGTGCTCAGGGGCTCCTTCGGCCGGCGGCCTCAGGATGACGACTACCAGCGGTAGTGCGCGAAGGCCTTGTTGGCCTCGGCCATCTTGTGCGTGTCGTCGCGCTTCTTGACGGCGTTGCCGCGACCGGCGGACGCGTCGAAGAACTCGGCCGCGAGGCGCTCGCGCATCGTCTTCTCGCCGCGCTCGCGGGCGTAGGCCACGAGCCAGCGCATCGCGAGGGCGACACGGCGCTCGGGGCGAACCTCGACGGGGACCTGGTAGGTCGCGCCGCCGACGCGTCGGCTCTTCACTTCGAGCTTCGGCTTGACGTTGTCGAGGGCCTTGCGGAACACCTCGAGCGGCTCTTCCTTGAAGCGCTCCTGGATCACGTCGAACGCGCCATAGAGGATTCCCTCCGCGGTCGCCTTCTTCCCGTTGAACATCAGGGTGTTGGTGAACTTGGAGACGAGCTTGTCCTTGTACTTCGGGTCCGGCGTGATCGGACGCTTGGGGACTTCACGGCGACGCGGCATGGTCTTCCTGGCTTCTCTTGTTCTTCAGGTCTTCGGGAGAGGGTATCGGCGGCGCTTCGCTGGAGCCGAGTCTTCGGTTGGGGGGTGTCGGGGGGAGCGGCCGCGCTCCCCCTGACCGCAACTCACGCCTTGGGGCGCTTCACGCCGTACTTGGAGCGCTTGCGGTTACGGTTGACCTTGTTGGTCGAGGACGGGCCGATGGCGCCCGACGCGTCGAGCGTGCCACGGATGACGTGGTAGCGAACGCCCGGGAGGTCCTTGACACGACCCCCGCGGATCAAGACGACGGAGTGCTCCTGGAGGTTGTGCCCCTCGCCCGGGATGTACGAGGTGACTTCCATCCCGTTGGTCAACCGGACGCGACAGACCTTGCGGAGGGCCGAGTTCGGCTTCTTCGGCGTCGTCGTGTACACGCGGACGCACACGCCACGCTTCTGCGGGCAGGCCTTGAGCGCGGGGGAGGCCGTCTTGAAGCGCGCGGCCAGGCGGCCACGATTGATGAGCTGGTTGATCGTCGGCATGCGGTAGGTCCAGAAGTCCGGTTGCGTGGTTTCGTAGGACGTGGTTTCGAAGACGGGCACGCGAGCCACTCTGTAGAGAGACGAGGTGAAAAGACGCACCTCTGGCGGCGGGGGAGGGCACTCTACTCGCGGCCGTTCTCGTGTCAAGGGTCGTGTCCGTCGAGCGGAGGACGGTCGCGCGCACCTCTGGCCGGCGCACTGCGTGCTCGATCAGGTGTTGGCGCCTGCGCTCGGACGACGCGGGCTCGTGCTTCACGTGCGGTCGGCGGACGTCCGCGGAGTACGTGCTAGCCTGCCGCGAACTGACGTGACTTTGCCCGTGATGACCCGAGTCTGCTCCATGCGCCCGCTCGCGCTCGCGACCGCTCTCGTCGCGGTCGCCCCTCTCCTGTCCGGCTGTGGACGCAGCGATCTGGAGTCGTGGATCATTTTCCCGAGCGACGCCTCGGTCGTCCACCCCCACGACGCGGGGCGAGACTCCGGGCACGACGCCGGGCACGAGGCCGACGCGCCTCAGGCCGTGTGTGTCCCCGGCGAACAGATCGCCTGCAGCTGCACGGGGGGAGACGCCGGCGCGAAGGGGATCACGACGTGCGTCGCGGACGGCGGAGGGTACGGCGCGTGCCGTGGATGCCCCGACGTCACCGTGCCTCCGCCACACGACAGCGGCGCGGACACCGGCGTCGAGGCGGGGTGCAGTCCAGGTACGCACGACTGCGCCGGCGTGACTCCCGAGGTCTGCACCGAGCTGGGAGCATGGCGGCTGCTTCCCGCGTGCGCCGGAGACACTCCACTCTGCATCGACGGAGCGTGCGTCGCCTGTTCGCCAGGGACGATCGAGTGCCTGAGGAACGTCCCGCAGGTCTGCGGCATGAGCGGCGCATGGCAGCCCGAGCCCCTTTGCGCGCAGCCGACGCCCGATTGCAGCCTCGGGTTGTGCGTGTGCAATCAGACGATGTGCGTCGGCGGCTGCATCGACGTGATGACCGACCCGAACAACTGCGGCGCCTGCGCCCACAGCTGTCTCGGGGCCGGATGCGTCGAAGGGATGTGTCAGCCGATCGTCGTGACGACCATGGCGTCGACGGACCCGCTCTACGTGGGGTCCGATGGCACGTCGGTCTACTGGAACGTGCTCGGCGGCGCAGTGTACAAGGCGCCGATCAGCGCGCCCGGGCCAGTCACCGCGACGATGCTCGCGAATCCAGGCGGCCAGCCCACGGCGCTGGTCGTCGACTCGAGCTCCGTCTTCTGGAGCACCTCGAGCGGTGACGTGTGGACGATCCCGAGCGCGGGCGGCACGGCCAAGACGATCGTGACGGTCAGCGAAGGCGGGCTCGCGATCGACGGCACCAACCTCTACTGGGGCGGCATCGTGCCGAGCATGGGGGCGGGCGCCCGCGGGTCGATCCTCGCCATGGCGCTCGCAGGCGGCGCGATCACGACCGTGGCGACGCTCGGAATCAGCCAGGAGCCCACCGCGCTCGCGGCGGATGGCACCAACGTTTACTGCGAGACCTCGGCGGCGGGCGGCCCGGTCATCCAGAGCGTCCCTCGCGCCGGCGGGACGGCCGTCACCCTGACCCAGATCGCCGTGGCCGCGCAGAGCCTCGCCGCGGGTGGCGGAGAGGTCTACTGGGCGGAGCAGGACACGAACGGGATCCCTCCGCTCGACTCGACGATCATGGAGGTTCCCTCGAGCCCGCCAGGCGGGACGCGGGTGACCCTCGCCACCGGTCAGAGCACCGTGGGCCCGATCGTCACCGACGGCGTCAACGTCTTCTGGGCGAACAGCTGCGACCCGCCGACCAAGCCGTGCAGCGCCGTCCTCGAGCTGACGCCCGGAGCGACCCAGGTGAGGGTCGTCGCCTCGGGGCAGACCAGCGTGAACGGCATCGCGGTCGACGGGACCCGGGTCTACTGGACGAGCTTCGACGACCTGAATGGCGATGGCAGCGTGCTCTGGGTCGCCAAGTGAGCAAGGCTAGGGACCTATGAAGACTACGCTCGCAGCCACGATCTTCCCGTTCTTCCTGAGCGCACTCTCGGCATGCGGCGGCGTCGGTGAGGTCACGGGGAGCGTCGGGTTCGACGGCGGCGTCGACGGGAAGATCGTCACGTCGGACGCTCACCCCGCCGACCACACGACGACGCGTTGCACTCCGGGTCACACGATCTCCTGCGCATGCCTCGGCGGCACGACCGGGACGCAGACGTGCGACGTGACGGGCGGAGCCTACGGCGCCTGCGCGTGCGGAGGAGACGCAGGCACCGACGGGCGCGCCCCGCCGGACTCGTCGTTCGACGCAGGCTGCACGAACGGGGCGTCGGCATGCCTCGGAGCGATCCCCGAAGAGTGCACGGCGGGGATGTGGGTCACCTCGGCGGCGTGCAGCGGAGCGGACCCGGTGTGCCTCCACGGAGCGTGCGTCCAGTGCGCGCCGAGCGCGACGCGATGCTCGGGCGGTACGCCGGAGACCTGCAGCGACGCGGGCTCCTGGCAGCCTCAGGCGGCGTGCGCTTGCACCGAGATCCTGTGCGCCGGCTCCTGCATCGACGCCCAGACCGACATCCACAACTGCGGCGCGTGCGGCCACGACTGCCTCGGCGGCGCGTGCCTGCTCGGCGTCTGCCAGCCCGCGACGATCGCGTCGCAGCAGTCGGCTCCCTTCGCCGTCACCGTCGACGACAGCTACATCTACTGGACCAATCGCATCGCCAACGGCTCGGTCGTGAAGATGGCGAAGAGCGCGCCCGACGGCGGCACGGTCTCGACGCTGGCGAGCGGGCTCGACTTCCCGGCGCACATCGCGGTCGACACGAAGAACGTCTACTGGACGGGCGTCAATCAGAGCGGCATCCTCGACGCGTCCAGCCCCACGGGCGCAGTGCTGGAGGTGGGGCTCGACGGCGGCACGGTCGTCACGCTCGTGAGCGGCCTCTTCGCTCCGGACAACGTCGTCGCGCAAGGCGGCGAGGTGTTCTGGGACGACTGGGGCAACCAGAGCGGACCGCAGAACCTGGGCTCGGTCGGCCGCGTCCCGGCCGGCGGCGGCGGCACACCCGTGACCCTCGCGAGCTCGCAGTGGTCACCGACCGGGCTCGCGGTGAGCGCGTCGGCGCTCTACTGGTGCAACCAGAGCGACCCGAACCCGAACGACCCCGTCGTCTTCTCGCTCGCAGCCCCCTTCGCGCCGAGCACCTCGGTGGATCTCGCCTTCGAGCCCGCGAGCGGCGCGAGCAACCCGGTCTACGTCGCGATCGACAGCGTCAACGTGTACTGGACCGACTTCAACTACGGGATGGTCATGGCCGTTCCTCTCGCCGGAGGGACCCCCGTCACGCTCGCGATGGGCGAGGCGCCGTACGGGATCGCGACCGACGGCTCGAGCGTCTACTGGAGCGACTGGGGGAACGGCACCGTGATGAAGATCGCGCTGAACGGCGGCGTCATCACGACCCTCGCGTCGGAGCAGGACAACCCGCTCACGATCGCGGTCGACGCGACCCGCGTGTACTGGGCGAGCTACAACCGAGGGACGGTCCTCAGCATCGCGAAGTGAGGACGCGTGGCGCATAGCCGTCCCATGGCGCTCGATTCCCCTATCGACGAGTCGGCCGAGGCGGTCCGCGAGGCGCTCGCGCCGCTCCGGAACGATTTCAGCGTGGCGATTCACAGCTGCGGCAACCCGTTCGCCGTCGGCGCGATCATCCGCGTCGCGCATAGCTTCCTCGTCCGCGAGATCCTCATCGTCGGCGACGCGCCGTATTACGAGAAAGCCTCGATGGGGATGGAGAAGTACGAGAGCCTCGTGAGGCTCCTGGACGACGACGCGCTCTTCGCGCACGCACGCGCGGACGGGCGCCCCGTCTGGGCGGTGGAGAAGGACGCGGCGCGGAGGTCGCTTTACGCGCCCGGCGAGTTCCCGCGAGGGGTCGTCTTCGTCTTCGGCAGCGAACGGGGCGGGCTCGGCGCGGAGCTGCTCGCGCGCGTCGACGAGATCGTCGGGATTCCGATGTACGGCGTGAATCACTCGTTCCCGGTGGCCGTGGCGGCAGGGATGGTGATGGGGGAGTGGGCGCGGCGACACTACGGGGGAGCGAAGGCGCGCTGACGCGGCGTGTGCGTGTGACGGCGAAACCCGCGGACGCGACCGCGAGAAGCTCACCGCCGCGCGTCCTCTGCGAGCGACGCGCGGCGGCTTTCTATCTGTCCTCTGGACTAGGCGTTGACCGTCACCGACTTCGGCGTGACCGCCTGGGCCGACGCAGCCTGCGGAGGCGCGACGGCCTCCGCAGCCTTGGCCGCCGCAGCAGCCGTCGCCGCTGCGGATGCCTTGGTCTTCGCCGTCTTCTTCCGGGTGACCGCCCCGCTACGGGCGATCACCTTCGGCGCGTCGAACATCGCCGCCAGCCCCGCATACGTCGTGGCCAGCGTCGGGTTCTTCGTCGCGGCGATGAGGAAGAGCGGCTTCAGCTCGTCCAGACCGACGAACGCCGCCTTCCACGCGAGGGCGTCCTGCGACTTGACGTACGCGGTGAACGCCTCGCACGCGTTGCGCAGGTTGCGCCAGTTGATGCCCACTGTCACAGACCCCGCGAGGGCGGAGGCTTCGGGGGCAGAGGTGCCGAGCACCGTGAGGTAGTCGGCAAAGTTCCCGAGGTCCGTGACCACTTGCGGTGCGGCTGCAAGCTCGGTCGCGTTCGGGTAGAAGCCCATCACCGTGTGCCTGTTGGCTACGACGTAGCCGGCAGGGACCGCGGGGATCGTCACCGCCGGTGGTCCTTCGAGTGCGCTTGGCACCGAGGGGCTCGCGACGGGGGCGGCCGGTGGGGCAGCCGCTGCAGGGAATGCAACGGTGCCTGCCGGCGCGACCGGGCCAGGGTTCGGCAGCACCGCTCTCGGTACTGTCATGTTCGGAGTGGCCGTCGGGCTTTGCGTGACCGGCGGAGTGCCGACGGTGGCGGGCGGCGATGTCGCCGTCTCGGTCGTCTGCGTGGCGGGGATCTTCTTGTGCGTGGCTGTCTTGGCAGGCATTCGGTCCTCCTCTTGTGATGGGTTGTGGCTGTCACGCGTGGGGTGAGACTGGTTTTGCATGAGGTGCTCGTCGGGTGCGGGGTGAGGGACCTTCGCGCCGACCGGAAGTGGTCGGCGTTCGTGCCTCTCATTAACTTCCGGGGGCCCTGATCGGGTCTTTCGGAAGGGCGGCGTCGTTTTTCATGGGTGGGTGGTCGATTTCATTGGTGCGTGGCCGTCTGGACGAGGACGTCGTCCATTTTTTCGTGGTGGGTGCCCGTCTGGACGAGGACGTCGTCCATTTTTTCGTGGTGGGTGCCCGTCTGGACGAGGACGTCGTCCATTTTTTCGTGGTGGGTGGCCGTCTGGACGAGGACGTCGTCCGATTTTTCGTGGTGGGTGCCCGTCT
>Ga0302276_10000084_pt1 | contig 79768 bp, 59 predicted proteins | sample III_Bog_N2_3_FD_198768 | JGI IMG/M metagenome (GOLD analysis project Ga0302276, IMG submission 198768) | Peat permafrost microbial communities from Stordalen Mire near Abisko, Sweden - III_Bog_N2_3 | ecosystem: Environmental > Terrestrial > Soil > Wetlands > Peat | place: Sweden: Abisko...
GGGGACGTCGGGCCCGAACGCGGTGCGCGGGATGCCGAGGCCGCCGGCGTTGAGGCGCGGGATCACGATGTCGAAGGACGAGTCGCCGCCCGTGTCGTCGACCAGGAGCGCGTTCGCCCCGTCCGGCACCGCAGGGTCGAACGCGATGCGCGCGCGGGTGGACTTCGTCGTGCCGTCGACGGTCAGGTTCCACGGGCCGAACACGCCGAGCTTGGTCTCGAGGACGAGCGCGTTGCTGAGGAAGTGCACGTCGTCGCCGAGCGAGGCGGAGGTCGGCGAGCCGATCGCGCCCGACAGCCCCGTCGCCTCCACGCGCATCACGTCCTGTGCGCTCGCGTGCGTCCACACGAGGTGCGCGTTGGGCATGTCGACCTGCCCGCCGACCGCCTCGTCCTCCACGCGCGGCTTGCCTCGGTGCGCCAGCGACCACGCCGCGAGCGCCGCGCTCACCGCGCGCACGTCGCCGTCGACCACGATCTCGGTCTTCCCGAGCACCACCTTCGCCGGCGACGACCAGATCGACTTCACGTCGGCGCTCGCGATGGTGCAGGTGACCTGCGGCACGTCCGCGAGCCGCGCCGTGAGCCCGTGGAGCACGACGCCGTCGTCCGCGAGCGACGCGTCGGTCACGGTGAGCGTGACCCCGTGCGTCGCGGCCGTGTTGATGGCGATCGACTTGATGTAGGACGGCAGCAGCATCGCCCGCGCTCCGAACGCGAAGAGGCCGAGCGCGAGGACCGACGCGGCGAGCGCGATCCAGAGCACCGTGCGGTCCTTCTTCGGGAGCGCCCCGGTCTTCTTCCCGCGAACGCTCGCCTGCCCGATGCGCGCGGGCGTCGCCAGCTTGACCGGGACGACCTTGCCGGCCGAGCGAGGCTGCCACCGGATGGAGCCGTCGGCGGCGCGCTGCGGGACCGAGTCCTTCCCGCCCGGGGGGCGCATGAGCGAGCTGACGTCGTCCTCCAGATCGTCGGGCGAGAGGTTCACCGCCGCGAGCTCCTCGTACATCTCGCGCATCTCGCCGCGCTTGACGAGGCCACCGAGCTGGCCCGGAGGCCGCGTGGAGCCGGAGCTCGCGGTCGAGGCCGCCTGCGTCTCCATCTCCTGCACCTTCGCGGCGCGCGCGACGAGGGTCGCGGCGGCCACGGTCTCGACCCAGCTGCCGACCTCGGAGGGGAGCGCGGGCTGGATGGCCTGCTCGAGCTCCAGCGCCATGTCGCGCGCGGTGGCGAAGCGCTGCGTCGGGTCGCGCCTCAGGCCGATCTTGAGCAGCTCGTCGAGGCGGGGCGGGAGGTCGGGGACCTTCTCGGAGACGGCCGGGATGACGCCGCCCAGCACGCGCTGCATGGTCGCGGCGTGGTTGTCGGCCGCGAACAGTGACTCGCCCGTGAGCATCTCCCAGAGCACGATCGACGCGGCGAAGACGTCCGTGCGCGGCGTGACCTCCGCCCCGCGCACCTGCTCGGGGGCGAGGTACGCCGACTTGCCGCCGACGCTGCCGGACTGCGCGGCCGCGGACTGGTCACCGCGCGCGCGCGCGACGCCGAAGTCGAGCACGCGGCTCGTGCCGTCGGTGCCGACGAGGATGTTCTGCGGCGACACGTCGAGGTGCACGATGCCGAGCGGCTCGCCGAACTCGTTCTTCGCCTCGTGCGCGGCGTGGAGCCCGTGGAGCGCCCCCGCGATGATGGCGCACGCGATGCGGGGCGGGATGCGCTCCTTCCGGGTCGTCATCTGCGACTCCAGCTGGTCGAGCGACTCGCCGACGACGTAGTCCATCACGATGCGGAGGTCGTCCCCCTCGGAGATCACGTCGAGCGTGGGCATCACGTTCGGGTGGTGGATGCGCCCGACGATGCGCGCCTCGTCGAGGAAGCGCTCCACGAAGTCCTTGTTCTTCGCGTAGCTCGCGTGGAGCACCTTGATGGCCACGATGCGCGAGAAACCGCGCGCCCCGACGAGCCTGCCGAGGTGCACCGTCGCCATGCCGCCGGCGCCGATCTCCGCGTGTACGGCGTATCTCCCGCCCCGTGACTCCGTCGCCGATGGCTGCGTCATGAAGGCGCGAGCATAGACGATCAGGTCATCGTGCCCAAGCCGACCCGACACGCTGGCAGAGCACGCTGGCCTCGGGGGTGAGCGCGAAGCGGGCCGTGTCACCGAGCAGCGGGTGAGCGAGGAGCGCGCCGAGCGCCGGCAAGCCGGGATGCGCGGTGGCGTCACGGAGCGCGCGGTCGTCCTTCCTCACCGCAGCGAGCGTGCTGGTGAGGTCGCCGGACACGAGGTACGCCGCGCGGACGGTGCACTGGTCGAGCGCGAGGAGGAAGCCCGCGAGATCCGGCGGTCGCCCGTCGCGCATCGCGAGGTGCGCCGTGAGGCCGTCGAGGAGCTTGCGCTGCCGGCGACCGATGGCCTTCGCGACCTGCGGCTCGTACGCCTGAGCGTCCGGCAGCCGCGCCTCGTCGCTCGCATAGCCCGGCGCGACCTGCCGCGCGATCGCGACGAGCCAGCCGAGGACGGCGGGGCCCGACAGCTCCGCGAGCCAGGGCACGCCGAGCAGGATGCGGGCGCACGCGCGGGCGAGCGCCGCGATCTGCACGCCGGACGGGAGCGACTCGAACGACGCCGGGACGACGACCCAGGGCAGGTCGTGGATGACGACACGCACGCGGTCGGCGACGGGAGACACGACAAGCTCTGCCTCTTCGACCCCGAGCGAGGCGATGACCCTGTCGAACGTCGCTCGCACCGGATGGCCCGAGCGCGCCCCCACGCGATCGCGCGCGCTCACGCCGAGGTCGGCGAGGTTCGTCCTGAGGAGCTTTGCCTCGAGCCCTGTCCCTGCGGCGGCGACCTCGAGCAGCACGTGACGCCCTGCTTTCGGGAGCACGTCCTCGACGAGCGCCTGACGGCCGAGCGGCATGTGGTGGTCCTCGAACGGCCCGAGCACGCGGCTCTTCAGCCAGTCGGCGCGCCCCGGCTCGATCTCGCCCAGGACGGACCGGAGCTCGCTGACGACGACGGCTTCGCCCGGGTGCTTCTCCTGATCGAGGAGGCGCTCGAGCAGCGCGAGCGCGAGGCCGGCGTCCGCGAGCGAGGTGAGGGGGCGAGCGTCGGGGACGATGAGCGAGAAGAGCGAGCGGACGGCCGCGTCGCGCGCGCCGGTCTTCGCGTAGGCGTCGGCGAGCTCGAAGCGCGTCTCGTGGAGGCTCGGGTCGAGCTGAACGGCCCACTCGAGGTGCGCGACACCTTCGTGGAGCCGCTGGAGAGTGTCGACCTCGAGCTGGCCGAGCGCCGCGAACCAGCGCGCGTCGGCGATGCCGGTGTCGCGACCGCGTGAGATGAGCTCCTGGAGCGCACGGGCGTACGCGGCAGCATCGAGGCCCGTCTCCCGACGGAAGAACGCGCCGAGGCGAGCGAAGGCGCGCGCGCTGGCCGGGCACTGGACGATGGCCTCCACGATGGATCTCTCGGCGGCCGCGAGGTCGCCCGCGTCGCCCTCCAGCTCCGACAGCTCGAGGTAGACCTCGCTCTTGCGCGTGGGCTCGGTCTCCGCGCGCGCCAGCCGCAGGAGCAGCCCGCCGAGCTCGGTCGTATTTTTCTCGACGCGATGCGGCGGGGCCTCGTTCGTGTCGGTCGTGGGCGTCTTGCGCTCTCGCTTGCCGCGCAGCTGCTCGATGAGGCCGCGCAGGGCGCGCGGGCTCTCGGGCTCGATGGCGAGCGCGGCGCGGAGGACGCGCGCGTGCTCGTCGGGCTGGGCGAGGATCTTGTCGTAGATGCTGCCGAGCGCGAACAGCGCGGTGAGCTTCGGCTCGTTCTCCGTCGCGTGGACGACGACCGACTCGAGGGTGGCGACGGCCTCGGGCCACGCCCGCTGCGCGAGGTAGAGCTCCGCGAGCGTGAGCAGCGACCCGCTGTGCGTCGGCGCGACGTCCCGCACCTTCTGCATCGCGAGCGTCGCGACGCCGAGGTCGTGGGCGTCCTCGCGCGCGAGACGGGCGACCTCCGTCCCGAGATAGATGACCGAGTCGCGCTCGGTGGCGCTGCCGAGCGCGATCCGCAGCGCGCGGAGGAGCTCGTGGGGCTGCTCGCTCTTCGTGCGGAGCGTGGTGAGCGCGCCCGCCGCCGTGAGGCTGTCCGGGTTGGCCTCGAGCGCCCGCTCCAGGAATGCCGCAGCCGCCTCCCTGCGCGCGTCGGGATCCCCGAGCCGCGCGTCGTCGTCGGCGTTCGCGACGAGCTCGGCCGCGTCGACGAAGTGCCGCGCGCGCACCTTGGTGTCGAGCGTGAGCTCGGCGAGGCTCGCGCTCGCCCGGACGGCCTCCAGCGTGCGCCCGAGCCGGTGCGCGAGCCTTCGCAGGCCCCACGCCGCGGTGACCGACGACGCGTCGGACGACAGGACGTCGGCGTAATGCTGCATCGCCTCCTCGGCCGTCGCGTCTCGCCCTGTGTCGCCGCCCGTCTCGCCGACGCCGCCCGCCTCGAGCAGGTGCGCGAGCACCAGGAGGGTGGCTGTACGCGCGCCGCCGGCCTCCATCCGCGCCCGGCGGCGCAGCGCGTCGACGACCACCGGCCGCGCGGTCTCGTCGCCGAGCAGCGCGGGCGGTAGCCTCGTGCGGATCGTGGCGAGGAGCGCCTCGGGGTCGTCGGGGTCGAGCGCGAGGATGCGGCCGTACGTCAGGTGATCGGGCTCGGTCGGCAGCCTCCATTCCTCGAGCTCGGTGAGCGCCCAGAGCGCGCCGAGCTTCGGGGCTGGCGCCCGCAGCGTCTCGGCCTGCCGGGCGAGCACGAGCGCCAGCTCGCTCCACGCTCGCGCGCCCCGGTGCAGTCGCTCGAGCAGACGCAGCGCAGGGATGGGAGCGCGCTGCGTGGCGAGGGCGGCGTCGAGCAAGGCCCTGGCGCGCGCCGGCTCCTCCGCGAGCGTCACGAGGACGAGCGCGTGATCGAGCGGATCGGTCGACGGGTCGGCGTACGCACGCTCGCCGCGAGAGCGCACGCGGTCGAGGCGGTCGACGATCCGCGCGTCGTGCGGAGTCGCGATGAGCGCCTCCTCGTACGCGCGCAGCGCGCCCGCGTCGTCGGCGAGGCGGTGCTCCGAGATCTCGGCGGCGCGAACGAGGTACGACGCTCGCTCGGTCTCGCTCCTCGCGGCGCTCGCGAGCGCGTCGTAGGCCTCTCTCAGCGCCTTCGGATCCTGCACGGCCTCGAGCGCGCGCGCGATCGCCGCGAGCACGCGAGCGTCGTCGGGATCGGTCTCGCCTGCGCGGGCGACGCGAAGGGTCGCGAGCGCGTCGAGCGGCGCCTTGAGGTGGATCTCCTGGATCTCGGCGAGATAGAGGAGCGCGGCGCGCTTCTCGCGCGACACCGCATGAGCCAGCTCCGCCTGTATCGAGCGTGCCACGAGCTCCCAGCGACCGGCGTGCTCGTGGAGCCGGGTGACGAGGGCGCGCGCCGCTGCGTGCGTCGCGTCTGCGGCCAGCACCTCCTCGGCCAGCGCCAGCGCCAGCGCAGGGTCGAGCGTCGCGATGACGGTGGCGGCGCGCGTCCGGAGCGCCAGCGCGTCTGTCTCGCTCCGCGTCGCGCTCGCCTGCGCCAGGAGCGCGCGGTGGAGCGTCCGGTCGTCGTGCGCGCGCGCGGCGTTCCGCGCGAGGCCGAGCAGCGCGCCGATGCGCCCGGGCTCGATGCGAAGGATCGCGTCGTACGCGAGGACGGCGCGCGGGAAGTCCGCGAGCGTCTCCTCCGCCAGCAGCGCGACCTTCTCGAGGTAGGCGACCTTCCGCCCGCCATCGTCGACGACGTCGGCCGCGTGCGCGTAGAGCTCGAGCAGACCGAGCCGCGCACGACCGTCGGTGGAAGCCTCCATGGACGGACGCGCGAGGAGCCGGGTGAGCGACTCGAGGACCTCGGAGTGCCCTGGCTTCGCCGTCCAGGCCGTGCGCAGGTGCCTGACCGCCTCGTCCGGCCGCGAAAGCGCTCGCTCGGCGACGTGCGCGGCACGCAGCAGGCTCGCGACCCGGATCGAGCCGTCGGAGGTGCGTGCCGCGTCGGTCACCCACAGCGCGAGGCGCCCTTCGTGATGGCCGCGCCCTTCCATCAAGCGGTCGAGCTGAGACAGCGTCGCACGGTCGTCCTGGCCGTCCTCCTTGAGCGAGGCCTCCAGGTCGGCGATCGCCGTATCGATCTCGCCCGCCGCCTCGGCGGCACGCGCGAGCGCACGGTGTTCCTCCGCCCGCGCGGACGCGCTCTCGAGCAGAGGGAGCCTCGCCCGCCGCCAGCGCGCAGCCTCGCGCGCCCGACCTGCGCCTTCGAGCAGCCGCGTGAGATCGCCGAGCACCTCCAGGTCGACGGCGCGCGTGGTCGGCGCACGTGACGCTGCACGCTCCAGCAGCAGCACGGCGCGACCGGTCTCGCGCGTCGCCCCTTCGGCGATCGTCGCCGCCTCGAGCTCGAGCCGGGCCGCGCGAGCGGGGTCCGTCTCGAGCCGTCCTTCGTCGTCGAGCAGGTCGATGAGCGCCGAGGCGTCGCGGTGGCGCGCGACGTGCCGGACGAGCGCGCGGCGCACCGGGCCGACGCGCGGGTCGAGGGTGAGCGCGTGGGTCAGCGCCCGTCGCGCGGCGTCCACCTTGCGGAGGCGAAGCTCGAGGATCGCAGCGCGCTCGACGAGCAGCCACGCCGCCGTCTTCGGGTCGTCCGCGTAGGCTTCCGCCATCGCTTCGAGGTGGTCGGCCTCCGCTTGCCAGACCGTGTCACCGGCCTGCTCCGTCGTCGCCGCGTGCGAGAGGCTCGCCTCCTTGCCGCGCAGCGCGGCAGGATGCTGGGGCTCGTGCGCGAGGACGTACGACCATGCGGCGAGGGCATCGTCGCTGCGCCCTTCCGCCGCGAAGAGCCGCGCTCGCTCGGCGAGGAGCGATACACGAAGCGGACCTTCCGCGGCCTGCGCCAGCTCCGCCTCGACGTGCGTGAGCAGCGTCTTCGAGGCGCCGCGGGCGTGCTGCTTCCGTCGAAGGAGCGAGTGCATGCCGGCGAGCGTCGGGTCCTTGGCGAGCGCGGCCTCGGCCGACGACACGCACAGGCCGTCGTCGAGCGTCACCTCGCGCACGACGGCCAGCTCGGCGAGCGCACGCCCCAGAAGGACCGCGTCGGTGCCCGCTTCGAGCGACGCGACGCGCGCGGTCAGCAGGTCGAGCGCCGGCCCGCGCGTCACCGAGCGCGGCAGCGGTGGCGGCGCGACGCTCGCGCGAGCGCGCTGCGCCGGAGGAGGGGGTCGCACCGATGGGCCACGCGCGGGCATCGGCGGCCGCACGGGTGGAGCGGCGGACGACGCGACCGGCGGCGGCGGGAGGGCGCCGGCGTGCGCCGACGGGACCGGCGGTGGACCGGGGAGCGGAGCCGGGACGGGAGGCGGCGACGGCAGCGGCGGTGGACCGGCGACCGGCGGAGCCGGCGGCGTAGGAAGCGCGGGCCCGGGCAGCGGAGGCGGGCTCGAGCGCGTCTGGCGCGGGCGTGCGGGCGCGGTCGCGCCGAGCGTGCGGGCCGGGAGCGGCGGCGGCGTCAGCGAGCGGACCATCGCGCCGCGGCGGAGCGGGAGCGGCTCGTTGTCCTCCATGGGCGAGGCTCCCCCCGACCCCGTCGCCGTCGTTTCGAGACTATCGAAGGAGACGAGCAGGTCATCGACCGAGCGCTCGGAGCCCGGCGCGGGGTCGACATCTGGCTCGGAGGTCGCGAGCTCGAGGACCGGCCCCTTGCGCGGCTGACCGCCCGGCTCGCGCGGCGCACGCGGAGACACGAGCGGTATGGCCGCCGTCGGGTCGCTTGCTCGCTGCGATGCCGGCTGTGAGGTTTCTGCGTCTTCGTCCGGCATGGGTCCCGGTGCCATCGCGAGCATGCTCGCACGATTTACTGCTGTCCAGGCAGACGGTCTGTCCAAGCCCCCCGACGGCGACTGCGATACGATGACCCTCGTGGTCCACCGCCTTGCCTCGCTTGCGCTGTCGTTCGGCGGTGTGACGGTCGTGCTCGCGACCGCCGGGTGCACGCTCCTGGCGACGTTCGACGAGCGCGCGGAGGCCGGCTGCGTCCAAGGCACGTGTGGCTCCGGCGGCATGGACGCCACGATTCGCGACGTCGCTGCGCGAGGCGAGGCGAGCGCGCCGATCGATGCCTACATCGCTCCCGATGTCGCGCCGCCGCACGACGTCTACGTCTCCGCCGACGTGGGCGACTGCACGGCGCTCTCCGAGGGCTCTCCGTGCGGCAAGCCCGACGCCTGCCAGATGGCGGCGACCTGCCAGGGAGGCGCCTGCACCGCGAACCCGCTCCCGGACATGACGAGCTGCGGGACAGCGCCGGACATCTGCCACGAAGGTCCCGTCTGCATGTCCGGTGTTTGCCAGCCGGCCGCCGAGGCGCCGGTGACGACGACGTGCGGAACCGCGGCCGACAGCTGTCACTCTGCGCCCGTGTGCATGGGCGGGACCTGCACCCCGGTCGCTGCGAACGACGGCAAGGCGTGCGGCGCGGCGCCCGATGTCTGCCACACCGCTCCGACCTGCGCCGCGGGCGTGTGCGGGACCCCCGGCAACGCGAGCGCGAGCACGACCTGTGGCGCCGCGCCCGACGCCTGCCACGATGCGCCGAAGTGCTCGAAGGGCGCCTGCCAGCCGGCCGTCGCGCTCGCCGAGGGGACGAACTGGAACACCGGCGACGTGTACGCGCGCTGCTGCGGCGGGAACGCGGTCGAGGCGACCACGACGACCAACTGCGGCGTCTGCGGCTGGACCTGCGCGTCAGGCCAGGCGTGCGCGATGCTCGGCGGCGAGTACGCGTGCACCGGATGCACCGCCGACACCGAATGCCTGTCGAACTGCTGCTCCGAAAGCCCCGCGCCCAACCACTGCTCGCCGGGCAACTGCGCTGGCGCGTGCACGACGGGAGTCTGCACCGGCGGCTCGCACTGCGTGGTTGGCGCGACGGTCGATTACTGCGCTTATTGACCGGTGGAGCCGCCGCTCAACCCCACGCGAAGCGTCGTCCGAGCACAGGCGCCTGCACCTGCTGCAGGCGGACAGTGCTCAACAACTCAGAAAGGCCGCCCGTGGTTGCTCGCTTCCGACAGCGTGACGAGCGAGCCGCACCCCTCGGCGCCCAGGTCGCTGCGCTCCTCGGGGTCGTCCTTCAGGTCGAAGCAGCTCCAGCGACTGGCGCCCTGCATTCCGATCAGCTTCCGCGTCCCCTCGATGGCCCCCCAGTTGCGGAACGCGCACGCCCAGAGCTCCGTGCAGTTTGTCATCACGACGGGGCTCGATAGCGGCGAACCGCCGCGGAGGAGGCTCTTGCCGACGAAGGTGGTCGCGAGGGGGCCGATGGCCGGGTCGTCCATCACGCCGACGAGATCGAGCAGGGTAGGGAGCACGTCCATCGTCGTGAGCGGAGTATCCTGGAGCGCGCGGAGGTGCGCTTCCTCGGACGGGCTCAGAGTGCCGGGCGGCGCGTCGACCCATGCGGGTATGCGGACCTCCGGCTCGAACAGCGTGCCGGTGTGGCCGAACGCGCCCTTCTCGTAGAGTTGCTCGCCGTGGTCCGAGAGGAACACGATGACGGTACGCGCGCTTTCGGGTCTGGCGCGCGTGGCGTCGATGAGGCGCCCGATGGCGCGATCCTGGTGGTAGATGGCGTCGGCATAGCGGTTTCCGATCTCGACCTCGTGGCCGTGCCAGTTCTCGGGCCCCTGCGGCAAGAACGGCGCGTCGGCCTCGTCTATCGCGTACGGCATGTGCGTGTTCGACAGGTGCACGACGGCGAAGTACGGCTCGTGGAGCTCGCCGAGGTGTGCGTTCACGTACGAGACGAGCGCGCCGTCGTCCGCGCCGGTCTCGAGATCGGGATCGGCCTCGAGCTCGGTCGCGCTCACGTGATGGCCCCACGGGATCCCTTGCAGCCAGGCGCCCGAGTTGCCGAAGAGGAGGTGCTGGGAGGTCCAGTAGGCAGTGTCGACCTTCGCGGCGATCGCGTACTCCCAGACGAGCGGCGCGGAGTGCAGAGCATCGCGCGAGGCAGCGGGGGAGATGCCGGACCACATCACGCCGAGCGAGATGGCGGTCGTCGAGTCGACGGCGCGCATCTGGGTGAGAGGCAGGCGCGCCTTGGCGGCGGCGTTCGAGAACGGCGTGGTGCGACAGTCGGGGTCGTACGCCACGCACGAGCTCATCGCGCGCACTGACTCCGTGAGGACGAAGAGCACATTGCGCGGGCGTTCGGGCCGGGCGACGAGCGCGGGGACGGGAACGGGCGAGCGTACGCCCGGGTGTGCGCGGGCCAGACACGGGTTCTTGTCCCAGACGGCGCGGGCGAGCTGGCCCATGCCGTTGATGTAGAGGGCGTCGAACGGTCCCGTGTCCTTGTCGTCGGTGCGCGGCGCATAGAGGGCCAGGACGCAGAGCAGGACGGTGGCGAGGTCCGCGGCGATTCTGGGGCTGCGCTGGCGTGGCGGCGCGACGCGGCGCTGGAGGAGGAGGATGACCAGGACTCCCACGATGGGGGGGAGCACGGCGCGGAGGAAGCTCGCGGAGTCGAACCAGAGCTGCTGGCCGATGCTGGGGAGCATGGCGGTCCCCACGAGCATCGAGCTGGTGCTGAGGAACGCGCGGTAGCGGCCGAACGTGTACAGCTGCCCGCCGACGGCGAGGAACGCGAGGACGACGAGCCAGCCCCGACCCCAGGAGCGCCAGATGCCGCGACGGGCGTTCGCCGCGACGAAGAGGGCAGCCCAGAGCGCCAGCCCCATCGCCGCGAGCTCGCCGTAGACGAGCTTCGTCGCCCTGTCCGCCCGGAGCGGCGCCCCGTGCTGGAGCGCCAGGTCGCACCCGATGACGAGGAGCCCGGGCAACAAGAGGAGGGCGCGGCTCGCCCAGCGCCGCAGCCGCGCGCGTCCCCGTCGACCGTCGTGGGAGACGCGACCCCGCTCGAACCCGGGAGACGTGACATCCCGATGGCTGAAAGGGGACATGTAGAGGGCGAGATATCACAGTTGAGTGGAGCGCAGTCACCCGCACCTCGACGTTGCCCACTCAGGGCTCACTCAGGCGGGAGCGTGCGCTCGGACGACGCTTCGCGTGGTTCTCGCGTCTCCTAGCGCCCCACTCGACAGGCACGCCTCGTGCTGGGCCCCCTTGGGGAAAGTCTGCTAGCTTCAGGGCCAGGGCTTTCCGTACCTTCCGGACACACGACCGACGCGATGGACGAGCATGACGAAGCGCTGAGCGTTCGAGCACAGGCGAGGCTGGGGTCGACGCTGCGGGGGAAGTACCGGCTCGATCGCGTGCTCGGCATCGGAGGGATGGCGACCGTGTTCGCGGCTACACACCGGAACCAGGCGGAGCTCGCCGTGAAGCTCCTGCATCCTGAGCTGTCGCTGCGCGAGGACCTGCGGAAGCGCTTCCTGCGCGAGGGGTACGTCGGGAACTCGGTGAAGCACCCGGGCGCGGTGCTGGTGGTCGACGACGACATCGCCGAGGACGGTTCGGCCTTCCTGGTAATGGAGCTGCTGCGTGGGCGCTCGCTCGAGGAGCTCTGGGAGAGAGCGGGCCGGGCGCTCCCGACGCGCGTCGTGACGTCCCTTGTCCTCCAGCTGCTCGAGGTGCTCGCGGCGGCCCACGAGAAGGCCATCGTCCACCGTGACCTGAAGCCGGCGAACATCTTCCTCACGATCGACGGCTCGCTCAAGGTGCTCGACTTCGGCATCGCCCGTCTCCGCGACGCGGTCGGCGGGAGCGAGCACGCGACGCGCACGGGGACGCTGATGGGGACCCCTGCCTTCATGGCCCCCGAGCAGGCGCAGGCGGTTGCGGCGGAGATCGACGGTCAAACCGACCTCTGGGCCGTCGGCGCGACCATGTACACGCTCCTCAGCGGGCAGCTCGTGCACGACGGCGACAACAGCTCGCAGCTGCTCATCCGCGCGGGGACGTCGCGCGCGCGTGCCCTTCTGAGCGTGGCGCCGCACGTCGAGGCACCGATCGCCGAGGTGGTCGACTGCGCCCTGACCTTCGAGAAGCCGGGGCGCTGGCCGAACGCGATGGCGATGCACGCAGCGCTGCTGACGGCGTCCGAGAAGGCGTTCGGCAGGGCTCCGGGGCGAGAGGTACTCACGAGCCTCATCGAGAGCGCCGCCGTCACCCGGAGGATGGATTCCGCTGCGCCGACCCTCGGCGCCAGCATGGCGGTGATGTCCCCGCGCATGGTCGTGAGCGGCGAGGACGACGTGCGCGTGAACGCGCCGACCTTCGCGACGCCCGGCACGCAGAGCTCCGCAGGGCTCGCAAGATCCGTGAGACCTCAGGGCGGGATGATCGCGGCCGGCCTCACCCCGCCGCCCGCGCTCCCGGGGCTCTCGACGGGGAACCCCGTGTCGGCAGAAGCGGCGACGCTCGCGAATCCGCGACGGTCGGTGCCGCTGTCCACCGTGGTCATCGGAATGGTCGTGCTCGTGGCAGCCATGGCCGCGGGTCTGTTTCTCCTGAGGCCGCGTCCTGCGGTCCTTCCCACCACCACCGCGAGCACTTCCGTGACCCCGCCTGCAGAGACGACCTCGCCGCCGGCGTCCGCCGCGCCGCCGCCCTCCGCCGCTCCTGCTCCGAGCACGGCCGCTTCGGCGGTCGCCGTGGCCCCGCCGGTCGTGGCACCTGTCCCGACGGTCGCTCCGCCCACTCCGCCCACTCCCGCGCCGACGAAGCAAATCAAGCCCGCCGCTGTCGTCGTGGCTCCGAAGCCCGCAGAGCCGGCGCCGCCCGACTGCACGACGCCGTACACGCTCGACGCCGACGGCAACAAGAAGTGGAGGAAGGAGTGCGTCCAGTGACCGGCGGCGTCTCGCCTGACAGCGGTGAGCGAGCCGTCCGATCCTCCTTCCTGGCCAGGGGTGGGCTGCTGCTCGCGACGGTCCTCGCGACGCTCGCCTTCGCCGGGTCTGCGTCTGCGACCGGCAGCGTCACTGCCGCGACGTGCATCGAGGCGAACGAGCAAGCTGGCCCGCTCCGTCACGCCGGAAAGCTGCGCGAAGCGCGCGCGAGCCTCCGGTTGTGCTCCACCGAGAGCTGCCCCATCGCGGTGCGGAAGGACTGCATCGCAGGCGCGGCCCAGGCGGACGCAGACGTCCCGACCATCGCGTTCTCCGTACAGGGGCCGGACGGCAACGATCTCACGACCGTGTCCATCACGCTCGATGGACAGCCGCTCATCGACCGGCTCGACGGCAAGGCGGTCGACGTCGACCCGGGCGAGCACGTGTTCCGCTTCGCAGCGCCGGGCGTGCCGCCCGTCGAGAAGCGCATCGTCGTCATCCAGGGGCAGAAGAACCGCGAGGAGCGTGTGCAGCTCGGCGCGCCGAAGCTGGCTGTGGCCGTCCCCGCGACGCAGAAGCTCGAGCCGAGCCGGCAGCGCAGCACGGGAATCATCGTCGGCGGCGCGGGCCTCGCGCTGCTTGCGGGCGGGACGATCGCGGGCATCGTGGCGGCGTTCGAGTGGAGCGCGACGAAGAGTGACTGCGGGGGCTCGGTGTCGAGCTGCACGAACGCGAACGGAGCGAGCTCGGCTCACAGCGCGACGATCACGTCGAGCACCGTCGCGGACATCGCGCTCGGTCTCGGCGGCGTGGCGTTCGTCACCGGGGTCGTGATGGTGGTGCTCGCGCCGCCTCCGGGGCGCGCGACGTCGGCGAGCTCGGCGACGCTCCGCGTGGCGCCGCAGCTCGGGCCGGGAGCCAATGGGCTCGTGCTCCAGGGGAGCTTCTGATGAGGGTCGCGCGAGGCCTCGGGGCGGCGGTCGGAGCGACGGGTGTCGCGAGCCTCGTCGGGCTCGCCGCGTGCGCTCAGCTCCTCGGAGTGGAGGACGTCCAGCAGAAGGACGCGGGGACCGACGTCACGATGGACGCGCACCGCAACGACGCCGGCACCGATGCGAGAATGGACGCGAGAGCCGACGCGACGCAGCCGCACGACGCGGGTGTCGACGTGAGCGCCCGCGAGACGGGTCCGGACGTCGCGCCGGGGAGCACGCGATGCCTGCCGAACGGGCGCGGGATGGAGACCTTCGAGCGGGATGGCGGCTGGATCCCCTCCGCGTGCAGCGGATTGAAGCCCGTCTGCATCGGGTCGCAGTGCCAGTGCGAGCCCGGGGAGACCTACTGCGACGGTCAGACGTTCAATCGGTGCATCCTGTCGCCGGGCGCGACGGACGGCGGGCTCGACGGGGGGCCTCCGACGTGGGCGACCGCCCAAGACTGCCCGGGAGGTTGCACGCTGGCCGGATGCGGGCCTGTGCCTCCGAGCTGTACTCCCGTCGTCCCCGTCAGTACCACGGCCGATGGGGTATCGACCTGCCCGAGCGGGGCCGGGAGCTGCTGCCTCAGCAATGAGATTCCCGCGGGGTCTTACCGCTTCGACTTTGACGGAATCACGAGCGTCGTGAGCTTCCCGCCGACGTCCGTGAGCGGGTTCCGCCTCGACGACTTCGAAGTCACCGTCGGCAGATTCCGTGAGTTCGTGACGGCGCTCACCACCGACGCCGGAGCATGGCTACCCGAGCCCGGTTCCGGGAAACACTCGCACCTGAACGGCGGCCAGGGGCTTGCGATCGAGCCCATCGACAGCGCTGCGTTCGAGAGCGGCTGGGAACCCGCCTGGAACTCCGATCTCATGGCCCTGCGTTCGTCTGCCAAGTCGTCCAACTCGCCGCTCTTCTGCGCCGATCTCGCAACCTGGACCAACAACGCGGATACGAACGAGAGTCAGCCGATCAACTGCATCACGTGGGTCGAGGCTTACGCCTTCTGTATCTGGGACGGTGGCTTCTTGCCGAGCGAGGCCGAGTGGAACTACGCAGCGGCGGGCGGCGACGACCAGCGCTACTACCCGTGGTCGCCCTCATATGCGACCCAGCGGACGCTCGACCACTACGACGTGGATGCAGGCTGCAAGAACGCGAACTTCACCCCCGGATCCCCATGTTTGGCCGCGACGGAACCGGTCGGTAGCGTCCCGGACGGCGGCGCGCGATGGGCGCAGTCCGACATGGGCGGGAACGTCGTCGAATGGGTTCTCGACGTCTACTCTCCGAACTCCGTCCCGTCGTGCGACAACTGCGCGCTGCTGACCGCGCCGGACGGTGGAGACGCGGCCGTGCGTGGCCAGCGCGGCGGTTCGTTCGTGAGCGACTCGAACGGGATTCGCGGCGCGTTCCGCGGACGCTCGCCGGCGTTCGAGCGCTCGCCGGTCGCCGGTGTTCGATGCGCGCGTGTTCCGTGAAGCCCGAATCGGCGCGAATCAGCCGCCGCACGTACCGTTGTTGCAGTCGTCGTTGCAGCAGATGACGTCGCCGCCGGAGCACGGCGTCCCGTCAGGCTCGCAGAGGTTGGTCCCGCAGTAGCTCACGCCCGCATCCTCGACGTTGCACGAGAGCCCGTTGCAGCAGTGGTCTGCTGCCCCGCACTGGGTACCTTCTGCGCGGCACGAGCCGCAGACACCGGCCGAGCACGCCGTGTTGCAGCAGAGTGGCCCGCCATCCGAGCAGAGCCCGTTGTCGGGAATGCACGCAGGAGCGGTGCCCGTGTCTCGTACGGCGATCTTCGGCGCGTCGTTGCCGGTATCGCGTGTGTCACGTCGGTCCGGTGTCGCATCGCGCTCTGCTTGATCGGACGCTGCGTGCGATCCAGAGTCCACCCTCGCGCCGCCGCTCGCGTCCGCTGCGACAGACGTCGTGCTGGTCCCACCGCAATCCCACCCAACGCAGACCATCCCGAGCGCCGCAGCGATCACCGCCGTCCCCGCGAAGCTGCGCACACCCCCAGGGCTCGACATCGTCGTACGCAGGGGCGTCCGACGCTCCGGTCGAGGGGTCAACCTCCGCACGTCCCGTTATTGCAGTCGTCGTTGCAGCAGATCACGCCGCTGCCGCAGGGCTTCGTGTCAGGCGAACAGAGGTTCGTCCCGCAGTAGCTGACGCCACCATCGACCGCGTTGCACGAGAGCCCGTTGCAGCACTGGTCGCCGACGCTGCACTTCACGCCCTCCGCGCGACAGGTGCCGCAGACGCCTTGGTTGCTGCACGCGAGGTTGCAGCATGAAGGGCCGCCGTCGGAACACGGCTGGTAGTCATCGATGCACGCGGAAGGCGCATCCGAGGCGTCAGAGCTGCCCCCCGCGGCGCCGCCGTCAGGGAGCGCAGTGTCATCGCTGTTCTGCGGTGCGCTCGTGCCTGATGTCGCTCCAGTCGTTGCGGTGCTGGTCGTCGAGCCAGTACCTGACCCGAGCGCGACCTCGCCGGCGTCGCCGCTCCTCTTATCGAGACTCGCGTCGGCTGCCGACGGGTGTCCGCTGTCGACCTGGCCGGCTGGAGTCGGTCCCGAGTCCACATCGGGCGATGCGGCGCTCGACGCCCCCCCGCAGTCCCACCCGACGCTCACCGCACCCAGCACGCAGGCGAGCACAGCGCCGCCAAGCATCCCACGCGTCCCGATCCGGCCCCGTCCAAGCATCGTCTCATCCTTAGCCATGGCACCCTCCGACGCAACCGGTCGACTCTCTGACCTCAGCAAGTTCAGCGCCACTTCTGCATGACTTGCATCCATACGCATCGCGACATATAACACACCCGTGCTCGAGACGACCTCGCCGCTGTCCGCATCGCCGAGCCAGTCCTCCCCGCGATGGGAGCTGTACCGCGTGCTGTCGGAGCCGATCCGGCTCCGTCTTCTCGCGCTGGCGGCCGACGAGGAGCTCGCGGTGGGGGAGCTCGCGGAGCTGCTGGGGGAGAGCCAGCCGAACATCTCGCGCCACGCGGGGACGCTCAAGCAGGCTGGCCTGCTGGTGATGCGGAAGGAAGGCACGCGGACGCTGCTGCAGCTGAGGGCGGACGCGGCGCTCGACCCGGTGGTGCTCGACGCGCTGACGAGCGGGCGGGCTCTCTGCGAGGCGGATGGCAGTCGCGCCCGCGTCGCAGAGGTCGTCCGTGCGCGAGATACGCTGGTCCGCGAGTTCTTCGCCCGGCCGGGCGAGAGCTCCGTCGCGCGGCCCGCACCCGAGCTCGGGGCGTATGTGCGCATGCTCTCTCCCATCCTCCCGAGGGCAGGCGTGGCGGTCGATGCAGGCACGGGGGACGGCGGGCTGCTCGACGTCCTCGCGCCCATCTATGATCGCGTGATCGCGGTCGACCGCTCCGAGGCGCAGCTCGCCCGGGCTCGCGAGCGCGTCGCCCTGCGCCGCTTCGAGAACGTCGTCTTCACGCTCGGCGAGCTCGACAGTCCCGAAGTGTGCGCCGCGGTGGGTGAGGGTGCTGACGCTGTGTTCGCCGCGAGGCTCCTGCACCACGCCGCGCGCCCCGCGTTCGTCGTCGCGCAGCTTGCCAAGCTGTGCCATCCGGGCGGCTCTGTCGTGGTGCTCGACTACGTCCACCACGACGACGAGGCCATGCGCGACCAGGCCGACGTGTGGCTCGGCTTCCGGAAGTCCGAGCTCGAAGGGTTCGCGCGCGCCGCGGGCCTCGAGCAGCCGCGCGTCCAGGCCGTCCCCGCCATCCTCAACGGCAAGGGGCCGGACGCGCACCTCACGTGGCAGGTCCTCGTGGCGAGGAAGCCGAAGACGCAGCAGACGACGCAAGACACGAAGCGAAGAAAGGCAGTTTCTCATGGGTGACAATTTCAAGGTGAAGGACATCTCGCTCGCAGAGTGGGGTCGCAAGGAGATCACGATCGCCGAGAGCGAGATGCCGGGGCTGATGGCGCTCCGCGCCGAGTACGGCAAGGCGCAGCCGCTCAAGGGCGCGCGCGTGGCCGGCTGCCTGCACATGACGGTGCAGACCGCCGTCCTCATCGAGACGCTCACGGCCCTCGGCGCCGAGGTGACGTGGACCTCCTGCAACATCTACTCGACGCAGGACCACGCGGCCGCCGCGATCGCAGCGACCGGCGTCCCCGTCTTCGCCTGGAAGGGCGAGACCGAGGTCGAGTACGACGACTGCATCGAGCGCCAGCTCACCGCCTTCAAGGGCGGCAAGGGGCCCAACATGATCCTCGATGACGGCGGCGATCTCACCGTCATCATCCACAAGAAGCACGCGCACCTCTTCGGCGGCAACGACCCGATCCGCGGCCTCTCCGAGGAGACGACCACCGGCGTGCACCGCCTCTACGAGATGCACAAGAAGGGGGAGCTCAAGGTCCCCGCCCTCAACGTCAACGACTCCGTCACCAAGTCGAAGTTCGACAACCTCTACGGCTGCCGCGAGTCGCTCGGCGACGGCCTGAAGCGCGCGACCGGCGTCATGTTCGCCGGCAAGGTCGCAGTCGTGGCGGGCTACGGCGACGTCGGCAAGGGCTGCGCGCAGTCGCTCCGCGGCCTCGGCGCTCGCGTCATCATCACCGAGATCGATCCCATCATCGCGCTCCAGGCGGCCATGGAAGGCTACCAGGTCACGACGATGGAGAAGGCCGCCCCCCAGGGCGACATCTTCGTCACCGCGACCGGCTGCATGAACGTCATCCGCAGCGAGCACATGCGCGTGATGAAGGACCAGGCGATCCTCTGCAACATCGGCCACTTCGACTGCGAGATCGACGTCGCCTGGCTCGAGAAGAACCCCGAGATCAAGGAGGTCAACATCAAGCCGCAGGTCGACCAGTTCGTCTTCCCCGACGGCAAGCACCTCACGCTCCTCGCGCGCGGTCGCCTCGTGAACCTCGGCTGCGCGAACGGCCACCCGTCGTTCGTCATGAGCACCTCGTTCTCCAACCAGGTCCTCGCGCAGATCGCGCTCTGGACGGACCCCAAGAGCTTCACGCTCGGCGTCCACGTCCTCCCGAAGAAGCTCGACGAGAAGGTCGCCGCGCTCCACCTCGCCAAGCTCGGCGTCGAGCTCACCAAGCTCACCGCGGAGCAGGCCGGCTACCTCGGCATCAGCGTCGACGGGCCGTTCAAGCCCGACCACTACCGCTACTGAGCTGTCCGCGTCCCTGCCTTCTTCCGCGTCGGGGGAGGGCAGGGAGGCGTTGCGGTCGGAGGTGGTGTCCGGCCCCGTGGAAGTACCCGCATCGTCGATGACTGTGGCGCCCCGCGCGTCGGGAGCCGTGCCAGCGTCGATGGCTGTGTCGCCGGCCGCGACGGGAGCCGTGCCAGCGTCGATGGCGGTGTCGCCGGCAGCGACGGGAGCGTTGCCAGCATCGATGGCGGTGTCGCCGTCGGCGTCGGGAGCGGTGCCATCGACGATGGAAGCGTCGCCGTCGGCGACGGGAGCGGTGCCATCGACGATGGAAGTGTCGCCATCGGCGTCGGGAGCGGTGCCATCGACGATGGAAGTGTCGCCGTCGGCGTCGGGAGCGGTGCCATCGACGATGGAAGTGTCGCCGTCGGCGTCGGTAGCAGTGCCATCGACGATGGAAGTGTCGCCGTCGGCGTCGGAAGTCGTGCCAGCGTCGATGGGTGTGTTGCCAGCGGCGTGGGGAGCACCGCCACCGATGCGGGCGCTCGTGCCATCGGTCTCGGCGGTCGTGCCAGCGACGCCGGCGCACTTCGCAGGCGTGTCAGCGCTTTTTATTGCCGACAAAACGGCAGTTGTTCCAGCCACTTGGCTCGCGGCGTGGGCCTCGGTCACAGAAATCGACACGAGGGGGCAGGCAGAATCGGCGTCTCGCCAATCTAGTTAATGAGGGCCGAGCGTCTGCGCAGCTTGCGCCGGCAGGGAGCCCTCGTTCTCACCAAAGGCAGGACCGCATGACGCAAAGCAGCACCAGCAAAGCCAGCATCGTCGCGGCTCTCGGCAAGCTCATTGCCGGGATCCAGGCACACCAGGCCACCGGGGTGTTCCTCGTCGACGGCAAGACCCTGACGGCGGCCCAGACCGTCACGGTCTTGCAATCCATCATCAACGCCCTGAACGCGGTCATCGCCGCGCACGGGGCGCTGAAGGAGGCCGTCGCCACGGCCGACAGCGTCAGCTCCGAGAACCAGGACCTCGTCCGGGATCTCAGGCTGAACATCCAGATGCTGTACTCGCAGTCGGCATCGATCCTGACGGACTTCGGTCTCGCGCCCCGCAAGGTCGCGACGCTGACGCCCGCTCAGCTGCTCGCCAGGGCCGCCAGGGCCAAGGCGACGCGCGCCGCCCGTAACACCATGGGCACGAAGCAGAAGCTTCGTATCCAGACCTACGAACAGATCGAGTGGCCCACGATGGCCCTCGCGGCGACGGCATGACCGTGGGGCTCTACGGCGAGACGGCGAGACCCTCCCGGGCAGTGTCCCGCCCCCACGGAAATCAAGCTCGCGCTCGGTGGCCGTTCCGAAAACCGCCACGAGCGGTAATTCCGTGGCCGAGCCACCGAAGCCCCTGACTTCCCGGGCCGATCGCTCCTGGGAGCGTGAAGAACCCCTCGATAGGAATCGCATCATCGTGACCCCGAGCACCATCACCACCACCGCTGCCGCCCTGGCTGACCCCACGAGGCTCCGTCTACTGCTCCTTCTTCATGAAGGCGGGCTTCCCGTGGGGGAGCTTGCCGACGCGCTCGGCATCACCGCCTCCGTGGGCACCTACCACGTCAACAAACTCGTGGCGGTTGGCCTTGTAGTGACCCAGCGGCGCGGGAGGAAGACCCTGGTTCGACGGCGGCATGATCGGTGGCGCCAGGTCATGTCCGCCTTCGAGTGACGACCCGGGCGGGTCGAGGCGGATCTTTCGATGGCACTCGGAGGGGTAAGGAGCGGATGAACATCATGGAGAAGCTCTTGAACCCCACCCCCCTCGTCTACCGCGTGGTTGGTCGTCACGGTGCCGCTCTTCGTTCTCGGCAGGCTTCCACGAGGGTCGAGTATTCTATGGCGGGGAACATCGACGCCGCCGCCGTCGCCAAGTTGCTCGAACCTACGTACGGCAAGTTCCGCGACGTGTGGTTCAGGGAGTTCTCGTCGGGCACCCCGACCACGGTCGGGTTCGGAGGAGTGACCCTGGACGAGCAGCTCGTGCACGGGAGGGTCGTCCTTCACACCGCTGTTCGCGAGACGGCCATCGTGTCGTGGGGAGAGGTGCTCATGGAGGACGATCAGATCCCGTTCTAAGGGTCGGGAGGTTCTTCCCCGACCCTTCGCCGTCCTACGCCCGCCGTCCCGACTTGAATGCCCAATCGACGAGCACGTTCCCCTCGACGAAGGCGCGCTCGTTTACGACCTCTTCGAGCTGGAGGTAGGCCGCCCATGCGTCCCGGGTCATCAAGCGACGGAGCTTCCGCTGGAGTTTTCGGACACGTCGGGAAGCTCGCCGGAACCTGTTCGACCTCAAAAGAACCGCGTCGATGGCCAGCCCGAGCGCGTCCTCGTCGTTCAGGATCCTTTTCGTCAACGGCGCGGCCTTCATGCGGCACCTCGAACTTGAACCGCACCCCCAAGACGAACGAGTCGCCGCTGAATCGTCGAAGCCCCGACCCCAAAGTGGTGCGCCAGCTTCCTGACCGACCAGCCCTGTTCATGAAGCTCGACAAGTTCGCCACGGTTCACACGAGCACGGGGACGACCGAGACGGGCCCCCCGCCGACGTGCAGCGGCCACCCCAGCCCGGGTGCGCTCGATGAGGATCGACCTCTCGAACTCCGCCATGGCGGCGACGAGGTGGAGCAGCAACTTGCCCGATGGGCACGTCGTGTCGAAGGGCTCGGTGACGGACACGAAGGCGATCCCCAACGCGGCCAGGTCGTCGAGCAAGACGACCATGTGCTTTACCGACCTGAACATCCTATCGGAGCGCCACACCACGAGCACGTCGAACCGACGCCGCTTGGCATCGGCAAGAAGGCGGTCGAGTTCGGGGCGCCTGTCCTTGCTCCCGCTGACCCCGTGGTCGAGGTAGGTGCCCGACAGCTCCCACCCGCGTCGGGAGATGAACTCGCCCGTCTCGTCGCCCTGGAGTTGCGGGTCTTGGTCGAGGCGGGAGACGCGCTGGTATCGGACGGCACGGAGGGGGCGGGCGAGCTTCATTTGGGTACTACGCCGCTCGACCCCCCCGATCAAACCAGGATCGTACCGAAATCGTCCTCGGCGGAGGCGTTCAAGATGGCGCGTTTCTTGGGGTCTCGTTGAGGGTCGAAGCCGTGCCGCTTTCGATCCTCTTCGGGACGCTCCGTCCGACATCGAGGTCGGAGAAAACTGTCCAGCGCGACGCTTACGAAGATGGTGAGCGCAATCGGCGTCCACAAGACCGCCCTCTTCGGAAGGTCATGAAAGTCCTGCGAAAAGCTCCGTGACGCGATGCGACTAAGCTCATGCGGTCGCCGAATGGCCTTGACTCGGCCAACCGAGGGAGGATGCTCTTTGCGGACGGCGAGGATTCTAGCATGACGACGATCATCGGAAGCGGGTTCGGCGGGATGCGCCGCATGTGGTCGTCGGTCGTGCTTCTCGCGGTCGCCGGCTGTGCAGGGACCACGGAAAAGACCCCGACGACCACGGGCGACACGAGAGAGGCAACCGACACGAAGGCGACGGCAAGCACGGGCTCTGACTCGACCAAGCCGGAAGTTGCCGTCGAGGATTCCGGCTCGCCACCCGCGTGCGGCATCCCCGATGCAACCGCCAGCCAATGCTACTCGAACCGCGATCTGGTAGTCTGCGGGACGCTCGACGGTGTGCACGACATCTGCTTGGCCACCCAACCGGCGTGCTCAGGCTCCGGGGGCGGCAACTCTATCGGCGGCACGACGTGCTCGAACCTCTGCGGGCCTGACGAGTTCGGTCAGGAGTGCCTGAACACGCAGAACGACGAGTTGTATCCGTCTGGCTGTCACGCCCCCATCGATGGGGGCCTCTTTGGCGGCGAGGCGGTCTACATGTGCTGCAACTGCAAGATTTAGTTTAGGTCGCCAGGCACCAGCGGGGCGAGAACGAAACGTCACAAGAGGGAGGCTTCGATGCAAAGGATGCACCCCACAGGATTGGCCGTGCTCGTGATCGGGATGCTCTGGCCCGCCGTCGCGCACGCAACGATGGTTCAGAGTGCTCACGGCCTGGTCGATAGTTCCTGCGTTCGCCAAATCCCGAATGGCGCGAACGTCAGCGGTGACACGGGCGAAGTCACGTTGGACGACGGCACCGTCGTCGTTTCCGCTGCGGAAGCCGCCGCGTCGAGCGCCTCCTGTCGAGCCTCCGGCGTCGATTCCGATCCGGGCGGTGGAGCCTCAGGCTGGTCTGCCGAGACGACGGCATGGGCTATCAGTGGCAGCGGATACGGCGGCTTGAAACAGTACGACGAGATCCAGGTGGGATTTTGGGTTCCCGAGCCACCCGACAATCCGAGCGATCAGAACTATCAGCTCTTCTGGTGCGGGCTGGAGAATTTTCCAACCGGCGGCGGCAACTGGGTGAACGTCATTCAGCCCGAACTTCGCTGGAGTTCGACGACCGGCTTCTACATCACTACAGAGTCGTTCGATAACCCGGAATACTACAACCTGGACGACTACAGTCCCAACGAGAACGTCTCTCAGGGTGACTACCTCAAGTGCACCATCACGCAGATCGGCAGCAACGAGTGGAACCTCAACATGACGGACGAGACCAGCGGAGCCTACACGGGCTTCCACTGGTACCCAGGCACTGGGTCGAACTGGGGGCCGTACTCCTGGGCGCAGTTGTCCGTCTATGAGGCGTACACGTCGGCCTGCGACGGGTTGTTCAAGTCGAACTACGCGTTCTTCGAGCCCCTCGTCCTCGAACAGGCAGGTCCGAACTGGAACTCGTTCAATGACGTTCTCCCCCTCGTCACGGTCGAGCCCGGTTACGCGTCGGGGTGCAGCTTCGACGCCTACTGGAGCCCGTGGTCGTCGGGCGACCCCTACAGCTATCTGAGCTGGTCCTACTGATCTTTCTCGTCCTGCGTCGAGAATCCCGTTCGCGACGCCTGGCGAACCGCTCCATTAACTTCGAGCCCGGGTTGCCCACCAGCTCCGTGCCGTGTTCAACGTGCGCACGATGGGCGTGCGGCTGACCCTCAAGATCGAGATACCCACCGTCATCGCGATTTGGGTATCGGCACCCCGTGGGTTCCGATTTTTGGATCGGCGGTTTTTTTTCTTGACGAGGAGCTTCACCGCCCCGGGGGGCACGCTCGACGAGCGAGGTGTTCCGTCTGTAACCTCGTCAAGATGGCCACCAAGAAGAACCCCCCGAGCAAGCCGAAGAAGAGCACGAGCAGGAAGACCGAGCCGAACTACTCAGGCCCTATCGACGCCGCCCGGGAGACCTTGGCGAGGTTCGCCAAGCTCGGGGTGGTTCCCGACGCCGCCGAGTTGAGCAAGCTCAAGGCCGAGGCCAAGCAGATCGTCGAGAGCCCTCTCCCAGGTCAGGACAGAGACCTCGCGGCCTTGGCCGTCATGAGGACCGCGCTCGCGTACCTGGAGCACGCGATGACGATCAAGAGCACGGTCACGTTCGACGAGGCCCACGAGATGATGCCCGACTGATGCGTCACCGGCCTCGACCTCCCGGGCGTGGCCGACGACAGCTCCGTCACCTGGGGGCGCGGGCGGCGGACGACGACATCGACGCCACCGACCCGTTGGGCTTCTCGAACTCCGTGACCATCATCGTCGTGGACGCCCTCCCCTTCCCCCGCGTCTTCTCCCCCGCTCTTCGGTGGCTTGCTGGCTCTCGATGGCTCTCCCTGGCTCCAAGCCATCCTCGGTGCGGGCCGAGCCAGCGTCTTCCTTCGCTGGCTTCGGTGGCTCCGAAGCCGGGGGGGTGTGGGGGGGACCTCACACACACACTCGATGAGCGACCTCTCGGAGGGAGCATCCTCGCTGGCTTGCTGGCTCACCATGGCTCTCGCTGGCTCCGAGCCATCATCGAGATCGGGCGAGCCATTGTCCTCGCGGACGGCAGGAAGACGAAGTGCGCGATCCCCGTCGAGACGCCTTGCGCAGTCGGCGGTGATCGTTATCATCATGACCCGCACGCAGGCATCCTCCGACGCCGCTCGCCAGTCACCTGGGGTTACGAGTGGGGAACGGGAGAGGGTGTCTCCCGGCCTGGCCCGGGGGCGAGTGCTGACATGCTGTTCGCCCAGCGCTGAGTCTCCTCAAGGAGGATCGCGCCATGTGGTCGATTGCACACCAGAAGCTCGCGGCTGCCGTAGCCGTGACCAACGCGTCCGTCGTAGCTCGCAAGAGCAACGTCCAGCCCAACACGATCCGTCTGCTCTGCCTCGGGGCCGCCGACCCCCGCCAGGGCACGATGGCGAAGCTCACCAGCATCGGCATCAACCCCGCCGACTGGTTCGCCACCGCTGACGGTGAGCCCCGGGGCGGGCTCCCCTCGACCGCATCGACCACGGTGACGGCGCCGTCGTCGTCCCCCCTCGCGTCCTCCACCTCCACCCCTTCATCCGTCTCGAACGGCTGAACGAAGAAGCCCGTAGCCCTTGGCAAGAGGACTACGGGCGGAGAGGCGTGACGATGCGTACCCACTACACCAAGCCGCTCTACACGACGGTCGAGATCCGAGAGGCGTTCGAGATGCTCGGGGACATGCCCTCCCCCATCGACAACCTCGCCTACTTGACGGCGGAGGACATGCACGACGGCGTGCCCGCCGAAGAGATCGCCAGACGGAACGCTCCCTTCTTCGCCTGGTACCCCCAGGTCAGCCTCCCCGAGGTCGAGAAGGCGGCCACGAGCATCCTGGCGGGGTGGAACGGGGGACACGCCCCGACACCCGCGCCGTCACCCACGGAGCCGTCCACAGCGCCGATGATGAACACGGCTACCGCCGCCGCGACGTTTCCGATCACGGTCTTCCCCTCCGCCGTCCTCTTCATCGGCGGCAAGCCCGGGAAGTTTGCCCCGAACACGACGGGCCGCTCGGGCGATGCCACCTGGGAGAGCTTCACGCGGATGTTCGACGCCAGCCGCGCCCACCCCGGGGCGAAAGGCCACCGTGGCGGGGTCAGCCTGTGCGGTCTTCGAGGAGGCCGACGTACCGCCACCTCGTTCACGGGCACGGGCCTCCTCGGGCTCGACGTTGACCATCACGGAGACATCGACCGCGTGATGAACGCCAAGGCGTTCGCGCCCTTCGTCAAGGTCGTGCACTCGACGCACAGCTCGACGGAGGCCGAGCCGAGGTCACGCATCATCTTCGTCACCAAGAAGCTCTGCACCGACCGCTCCGTTCTTCGGCGCGCCCATCAAGCTCTTCGTGCCGCAGCTACCCGCCTGGACGGGTACGTCGAGACCGACTTCGACAACGCCGGACAAGACCCCGAGAGGTTGTTCTACCTCCCGACGATCCCCGAGGGCGGCGTGTACCGCGTCGAGATCACCTCGGGTGAACTCCTCGATCTCGACAGGTTGGCTCCCCCTCAAGCTCCGCAAGTTCGCCCGCCGCAGGGGCACACCCCGAGGACGTGCGAGGGGCAGGGGTGGGGCGGGGCCGTTTCGCATGCACAGCACCAGATGCGGATGGCCGAGCCGAGCCAGCGTCACGACACGTCGAGGAACATGGCGTTCTTCTTGGCGAGGGTCATGCCCGAGATCCCCGCCGATGTGATCCGCTCGACCGTGCTCGCGTTCTGTCCCGAGCCCTCCCGGGAGCGCGAGTGGATCGATCTCGTCCGAAGCGCACTGGAAGGAGCGGGCCGATGAACGCGAAGTTCACCAACGTCACGCCGATCTTCCTGGGCACGGGCGGGTACACGAACGGCACCTCCGCCGATGCCTCGGCGGTCTACGCCGCCGTGAATCCTCCCCCCATCTGGGAGTCCCTCGTCTACATCCCGAAGAACGAGGTCTACACGGTGCCGCCGAAGTCCCGTGAGTGGCTTCTCCGTGACATCCGCAACGACCGCGAGGGCGTCTTCCCTCTCGGCAAGGTGGGCATCTTGGCCGCAGCGGGCGGCGTGGGGAAGACTCAGGTCGAGTCCCAGTTCGGCTTGGCCGTCGCCACGGGCGGCACCTGGCTCGGATGCTTCGACATCCCCAAACCAGGGCGCGTCCTTCTCGTCCTCGGGGAAGAAGATCAGGAAGAGGTCGGTCGTCGTCTTCACCGCTCCCACAAGGTGTCGGAGATCCTTCCGCCCGAGGGGAGCGTCCACACGCTCCCGCTTCACGGGCACCCGTCTCCGCTCATCACGAAGGACGGCGCCGACGCCCCCTTCATCGTCTGGCTCCGCGAGTACCTCCGAAGGACGGGGCCGTACATGCTCGTCATCCTCGACCCCTTGTCGAGGTTCGCGGCAGGGGACGTAGAGAAGGACAACGACGCCGCCACTCGCTTCCTGTGCGCCCTGGAGAGCCTCGTAGAGCCCTCGGGCGGTGCCGCCGTCCTGGCGAGCCACCACACGTCGCAGGAGTTCAGGGGGAACGGTCAGACGCTCGACATCCGCGCCGTCCGTGGGGTCACGGGGCTCGGGGATGCAGCCCGATGGGTCAGCGTCATGGGGTCAGAGCACCTCGACCGCGAGGGCAAGGTCGAAACCGTCGTCACGCTCAGCATGGTGAAGTCGAACTACAGCAGGATCGCGCCACCCGTGCTTCTACGGTTCGACGCCAGCGGGGCCATCATCCCGATGACGGGGACGGACGTAGAGGCGAGGGAGCAAGCCCGGGAGGCGGCGTCCCCGAAGGTGAAGAGGGAGAAGCAGAAGGAAGAGAAGCTCGCCGCCACCAACGCCAAGATTGACGCCACGGTCGTCAACATCGTCACGGCCAACCAGGATCTCGGCACCGTGCAGCTCAAGGTGGACGTGGCCGCCGCCGCAGGGTGCTCCCAGGAAGCCGCAGGCATCGCCATTGCCCGAGTGCGTCAGGCAGGGCTGATCAAGGCCGTGGCCAGGCCGAAGGGGGAGGGCAAGGGCGTCCGACACGTCATCGTCGAACATCCCGTCATGGCGCCCCCGCCGCCCCTCAAGAGCGACGTGTCGAACACAAGCGCCGCCCCCGTGTTCGTGCTCGACGACATCGACGAGAAGATGATCGACGAGCAGCTCGGCGCCACCCCGAAGGGCGAGACCCCAAAGACGGACAGGAGCACGCCGACCGCCGCCGACGTGTACGCCTTCCTCGACCCCAACGGGGGCTCGTGATGGAACGCGTCGAGAACCCCCAGGTCGAACTAGACACAGAGGGGACGGTTGAAGCCGACCCCGCTCCGTGCTCAAGCATCAGCCGAGTCTCGGCGGGGTCGTCCCCCGCAGGGAAGAAGATCGAGTTCATCGCGGAGATCAGGTGCGATGGGTGCATCAGCCTCACCACGGAAGACCCAGCGGACTACGCCGACGCCCGGGAATTGCTCATGAGAATCGCCCGGGAGTGCAGCGGGGGCGGCCCCGTGGTCGAGACCCGATGCAAGACGCCGGAGCAGTCGGAGGCCATCGCGCAGAGGTTGGCGAAGGTCATCCTCCAGGGGCTGGTGCGATGATCGCCGTCGCCCTCTACCTCCGCCTCAGCAAAGAGGACAAGACGGGGAAACTGTCGGGCATCGACTCCATCGCGACCCAGAAGGGGGATGGGATTCAGGCGATCTCCGAGCAGCCCGGGTGGAACCTCGACCCGAGGCACATCTACATCGACGACGACACGTCGGGGCGCCTGGTGTCTCGCTCCGACTGGGATCGGATGGAGGAAGCGGCAGCTCGGGGGGAGTTCACGATCCTCGCCCTTCGGGACATGGATCGCTTCGCTCGCTACGAGCCCGCTCGGCAGATGAAGACGCTCATCGAGTTGTTCGACATCGGCGTCCGCCTCTGGGAATACCCGAGCAAGTCCTTCGTCCGTCTGTCGGGGCCAGAGTCGATCATCACGTACGCGAAGGCCATCGCTTCGGAGCAGTACGTCGAGTCGATCCGCAAGAACATCACGGCGGGGCTCAAGCGGAGGGCCGCAGACGGGATGGCCACCACGCGTGCAGCGTTCGGCTACAAGATCGAGACGCACCCGACGACTGGCCCCCGCTGGGTCATCGTCGAAGCCCAGGCCGACCTCGTGCGGATGATCGCCGACCTCTTCATCGCCACGGAGAGCTTGGCGGCCACCGCACGCATCTTGAACGAACGCGGCATCCCGACGCCCTGGGCGGGGAAGAAGGGGGGAGAGCGGTCGAAGTGGGGGCACGCGAAGGTGTCGAAGATCCTCCGACGCCCGAACTACAGGGGGTGGACGACCCACGGCGGAGTCCGCGTCGAGCACCCCGAGATGCGCATCTTCAGCCCCGAGGTCGAACAATCTGTTGACGTACTTCTTGCCCGACCTCAGCGGTCATGGGGCCGTCAACCCGCGCACCTGTGTACCCCGTTCATCCGATGCGGCGTCTGCATGGGGTGCATGGTCGTCACGAGCAGCAAGAGGAGCAAGACCCACTCCGTCGTGTGCGACCGTCAGCGCGTGCGGGGCTGTGAAGGGGTAGGCTACAGACCCGAACCCAAGGTCGAACGGGGCATCCTGATGGCGGCGTCCGAGGTCGTAGAGCCCGAGCAGTGGGCAAGGACGAAGGAGATCCTTCGGGAGGCCCTTCAGATCCAGAAGCGGACGTGCAAGCGGGAGTCGGAGATCGAGCGGCTCTCACGGGAGATCCAGCTCACGGAGAAGAAGGCGAGAGCCGCCGAGGAGATGGCCTACGACGCGGAGGGCTCGGAACGGGAGCGGCACAGGGCGTCCCTCCGCTCCCACCTCGCCCAGCTCGACCTGTTGAAGAGAGCCCTTGCCGAGGTTGCCCGCCAACCTGCCCTGGAAGATCCCGATGACATCCTCGCGGCAGCGGAGGCCCATGTTGTCCACCTCCGTGAACAGCTTGCCCGGGGAGGTCTGGAAGCCGCCCCCGCCGTCAGGGCGGTCATGGGGCAGGAGAAGTTCCTCGCCACCCGCCAGGCGGACGGGACATGGGCGCTAACCGCCGATGTTTCCACGGCCTTCTTGTTTGAAGGTCTGGGAACTAACCAGAAGGCGAAGATCACGGGGACGAGCGTGCCCGTGACCACTTCGCCGGCTGCGGGCGGCGCGACCACGACGACCGGAGTGACCGGCATCGTGGGGAGCACCGGTAGCAGCGGCACCGCCACCGGTCACTGAGAGAGGAGCACGCAACCTCACGCGTCCCGTCGCTGCCGAGCGAGCGACGGGCGCGTGGGGGAGCGTCACTCCGCGGCGGCCGGCACGTCTTTCCGGGCGGCCTGCACCAGCTCGTGCGCGTACGCTCGGATACGCCCCTCGTCGGGCCCCTCGATCATCACGCGCAGCTTCGGCTCCGTCCCGCTCCATCGCACGAGCACGCGCCCGTCGTTGCCGAGCGACTTCGTCACCTTCGCCGTCGCGCTCGTGAGCGTCGGCATCTCCGCCAGCGGTCGTCGCGCCGCGAGGGTCACGTTCTCGAGCACCTGCGGCACGCGCTCCATCGCGCGCCGGGCCAGCTCGCTCAGCGGCAGCCCCGTGCGCACCATGATGGCCAGCACCTGCAGCGCGGCCACGACGCCGTCACCGGTCGACGCGTGATCGAGGAAGACGAGGTGGCCGGACTGCTCGCCGCCGAGGTTGTAGCCGCCCCTGCGCATCTCCTCGACGACGTACCGGTCGCCGACCGCCGTCCTCAGGAGCGTCCCGCCGAGCCGATCGAGCGCGCGCTCGAGCCCGAGGTTGCTCATGACGGTGGCGACGAGCGTCTTCTTCGCCAGCGTCCCGTCCTTGATCATCTTCTCGGCGCACATGGCCATGACGACGTCGCCGTCGACGATCTGCCCCTTCTCGTCGACGACGATGAGGCGGTCGGCGTCGCCGTCGAGCGCGATGCCGATGGCCGCCTTGTGCCTGAGGACCTCGGCCGCGACGTGCAGCGGGTGCAGCGCGCCGCAGCCGTCGTTGATGTTGAGCCCGTTCGGCTTGATGCCGACCGACGAGACCTCGGCCCCGAGCTCGGCGAAGACGAGCGGCGCGACGCGGTAGGCGGCGCCGTGGGCGGCGTCGATGACGACGCGCACGCGCTCGAGGGAGAGCTCGCGCGGGAAGGTCGTCTTCGCGAACACGACGTAGCGCCCCTTCGCGTCGACGAGCCGCTTGGCCTTGCCGATGCCGGGTCCGTTCGGCAAGCGCCCGAGGAGCGAGGGATCGCGCATCAAGAGCTCGATCTCCGCCTCGGCCTCGTCGGGGAGCTTGTAGCCGTCGCCGCCGAAGATCTTGATGCCGTTGTCGGCGAACGGGTTGTGGCTCGCGCTGATGACGATGCCCGCGTCGGTCCGCATGCTCACAGTCAGGTGCGCGATCGCCGGCGTCGGGAGCGGGCCGCTCAGCAGCACCTGCCCGCCCATCGAGCAGACGCCCGACGCGATGGCGGTCTCGAGCATGTAGCCGGAGAGGCGCGTGTCCTTCCCGATGAGGATGCGCGGCGCGTGCGTCCGCCCTCGCCCCGCGACGTACGTCACCGCGCGCCCGAGCTGCAGCGCGAGCTCCGGCGTCATCGGGACCTCGTTCGCGACGCCGCGGATGCCGTCCGTTCCGAACAGGTGCCTGATGTGCTGCGGTACGGCGATGGGGGTGGCGGTCTTCAGCGCGGCGGTCCGGGGCGTCTTCATGGGTGGCGCCACTCTAGGGACAATCGGGAGCGTCGTCGTGCCAGACGTCGAACGACGGGAGCCGGAGTGTGTAGCCGACGGCCTCGAGGGCGAGGAGGTCGAGGCGCGTGATCATCCACCGGCGCGACGGCATGACGCCGTGGTACTCGCTGCCGAACGCGCCGAAGCCGCTGTCGGGGTCGACCGTCGCGTCGAAGTGCTCGTGGACGTCGATGCGCAGCGGGCGGCCGTAGTACGCGGCGATCGCCGGCGAGGTGAGCCCGTCCGCCTTCGCCGCGTTGAACTGCGGGTAGGCGCGGTTGAAGCCGTGCGCGTGCCCCATCTCGTGGTGGACGATGGAGTAGAGGTCGTTCGGCTCGCGGCGGCGGTTGCCGGTCTTCCACCAGTGCTCGGGGTCGGCGTCGACGCTCCAGCCGAGCGTGTTGAAGTTGCCCTTCGTCTCGACCTCGAGCCCGCCGGAGCGCCGCACCGCCTGCGTCGCGCCGCCACTCGTCTGGAGCTTGCCATCGAACGCGCCCTCGCCTCCGGACCGGACCTCGACGCCGTGGACGCCGTACACGTAGAGGAGGAAGCCCGTATACGCGCTCGCGTTCTGAACGGCGCTGGCCGAGACGAAGCCGTCGTCGCGCCAGATGAGCGTCGTCTCGTCGCCGGCAGGCACGGCGTCGGGGCGCATGTCGCCGAGGAAGTACGACCAGTCGTCGGCGACCCGCTCCACGACCGCGCGCGCGTCGGCGTCCTGGAAGAAGCCGGTCGTGTCATGGCCGAAATCGACGAGGATGCGGGACACGAGCGGCTTGTTCGTGTCCTGGTCGTGGACGACGATCGGCACCACCTCGACCCGACGGTCGTCGCCGAGGAGCGTCAGCGTCAGCGTGTGCCTCTCGTCGACGCCGTCGCGATCGGGAAAGATCGCGAGCCGCACGGGCACGGCGCTCTCGGCGGTCTCGAAGCGGACGATCTTCTGCGGGCCCGAGACGCCGACGCTGCTGGGCAGATCGAAGTAGAGGCGCGGGTGATCGCCCGTGACGGTCGCGGTCGCCGGGAAGTGGATATCGGGAGGGGGCCGAAGGGTGAGCGTGACCGACGGGTTGGCGAGGAAGCCGTCCCAGTCGGTGAGGTGAACGCCGCGCGCGTTGAGGAGTCGCCCTCGAGCGTCGAGCGCGGACACGCCGTGCGGCGTCACGTGGGGGATGCACGCGACGGGAGCGCTGCGCGGCGCGATCGCAACGGCGGCCTCACGGACGGTCGGTCGCGCGCAGCCCGAGACGACGACGGCGAGCGAGAGCAAGGAGCGCCAGGTCATCGGCCCCAGAAGACGCGCGACCGCGCGAGCTCAGTCCCTGAAGTTGATGAACTGCAGCTCGAGCTCCATGTCGAGGCTGCGAACGAGCTGGATGGCGCCCTGCAGGTCGTCGCGGTTCTTGCCGGTCACGCGGACCTGCTGCTCCTGGATGGACGCCTGGACCTTGAGCTTGGCGTTCTTGATGGCGAGGACGATCTTCTTCGCCGGCTCCGACTCGATCCCCTCCTTCACCTTGATGAGGACCTTTGCCCCGCCCTTGCTGGTCTTCTCGGCCTTCTGCTGATCGAGATAGCGGAGGCTCACCTTTCGCTTGATGAGCTTCTCGTGGAGCACCTGGATGGCGGCCTTGGCGCGGTCATCGCTCGACGAGCGGACGACGAGGCCCTCAGGGGTCCGCTCTAGCTCGGTCTCGGTGTCCTTGAAGTCGAAACGCTGCCCGATCTCCTTCTGGGCCTGCATGAGCGCGTTATCCACTTCGTTCCACTGCACCTTCGAGACGATGTCGAAGCTCGGCATCTCGATGACCTCCCGCGAGACAGCGTAGTACAGGTGCGAGGCCGATGCGCGAGCCTCGCCGCCACCGCCGGCCGGGACCTGCGAGACGGGTCTTGCGTCGCATGAGGGGGAGCGCGACCGTGGCGCATGCCCCGTCAAGAGCGCCGTCTCCATATCCTGCTGACGTTCCTCGCAGCGCTCGTCGCTCTCGGCGCGACGTTCGCCGCCCCCAGCGTTCACGCGCAGGGGCTCGGAGACGCGAGGACCGCGGCGCCCATTCCGCCCGAGCTCCGGTCATGGACGGAGTGGGTGCTCGACGGGGTTCAGCGCTGCCCGGCGCTCTACGACCACGCGGACCAGACGCGGTGCGCGTGGCCTGCGCGTCTCGAGCTCGCTCTCGGCGACAAGGGGGGGACGTTCACGCAGACCTGGCACGTCGACGCGACCACTGCGGTGCCACTCCCGGGCAACGCGAAGCGCTGGCCGCTCGACGTCACGGTCGACGGCAAGCCCGGCGTCGTGGTGACGATGAGCGCGCTTCCGCACATCTCTCTCGTCGCCGGCGAGCACACGGTGCGCGGGGCGTTCGCATGGGACTCGCTGCCGGAGTCGCTCGCGGTGCCGAAGGAGACGGGGCTCCTCTCGCTGACGCTGCGAGGTGCGGCGGTGGCCGCGCCGAACCGCGACGCGCAGGGCACCGTGTGGTTCCAGAAGTCCGCGACGACGGCGGACGAAGGGGATTCCCTCGGTGTCGTCGTGCACAGGAAGGTCACGGACGACATCCCACTGCAGCTGATGACGCGCATCGAGCTGCACGTGTCGGGGAAGAGCCGAGAGGAGCTGCTCGGAAAGGCGCTGCCGCCGGACTTCGTGCCGATGTCCCTCGTGACGCCGCTCCCGGCGCGCGTGGAGCCCGACGGTCGGGTGCGCGTCCAGGTGCGGCCTGGTGTCTTCACCCTGGAGCTGCTCGCGCGCGCGAAGGGGCCCGTCACGAAGCTCACGCGCCCGGCGCCCGACGGTCCGTGGAAGGAGGGGGACGAGGTCTGGGTGTTCGAGGCGAAGAACGACTACAGGGTCGTCAGCGTCGAGGGGGTCACCTCGATCGATCCGCAGCAGACAACTCTTCCCGATGCGTGGAAGCGGCTCCCGGCCTACCCGATGCCGATCGGCGCGACGATGCGCTTCGTCGAGTCTCGCCGCGGCGACGCCGACCCGCCGCCTGACCAGCTGACGCTCGCGCGCACGCTCTGGCTCGACTTCGACGGCGGGGGCTACACCGTCCAGGACGTCCTCACGGGCTCGCTCAACCGCGAGTCGCGCCTCACGATGGCGCCCCCGACGCAGCTCGGACGCGTCGCGATCAACGGGAAGGATCAGTTCATCACGACGGTTCTCTCGAAGGTCAACGCGGGCAGCGAGACGAGAGACACGGGCGTGGAGGTCCGTCAGGGCCAGCTCTCGGTCACGGCCGACAGCCGCGTCGTCGGACAGGACGTGGGCGACCTCCCCGCGGTCGGCTGGGCGCACGACTTCCACCAGGTCAGCGGGACGCTGCACCTGCCGCCGGGCTGGACGCTGCTCTTCGCGACCGGGGTCGATGACGTCCCGGGCACGTGGGTGCGCCACTGGTCGCTCCTCGAGATCTTCCTTGCCCTCATGATCGGCATCGTCGTCGGGCGCCTCTACGGCGTCGGCTGGGGCGGGCTCACGCTCGTGATGCTCGTCCTGACGCTCCCCGAGACCGACGCGCCGCAATGGGCGTGGATCCCGCTCCTCGCGCTCGAGGCGCTCGTGCGAGTCCTTCCGCAGACCGGCGGAGCGGCGCGCGTGCGGAAGCTCGTGGACGCGCTGCGCATCGGGGCGTTCGTCCTCGTTGGGATTCTGACGATCCCGTTCGTCGTGCAGCAGGTCCGGCAGGGGCTGCATCCCACGCTGCTCCAGCCCGGCACCGTGCTGGGAGCAGGCGAGTCCGTCTCGGACGGCTTCATCGATCAGACGAAGAACATCCCCGCCCCCGCCGAGGTGGCGCCCGAGCCCTCCGCGAGCGGCTACGCGACCACGCTGCCTGGACAGGTACCGAGCACCGAGACGCGGCTGAAGAAGGAGGACGCGCTGGAGCCCATGAGGGGCGGGAGCGGCGGGCGCGCGAGAGCGGACGACGGGAAACCCGCCAAGGCTGCCGAGATGTGGCAGTCGAACTCGCAAACGTACGACGCGTCGACCGTGGTGCAGACCGGTCCCGGCCTTCCACGCTGGCAGTGGCGGACGCTGGAGCTGAAGTGGAGCGGCCCCGTCGCCGCCGGGCAGCGGCTGCACCTGTATCTCGTCTCGCCGGCCGTGAACCTCGTGCTCGCGCTCTTGCGGAGCGCGTTGCTCCTGCTCGTCGTCTTCCGGCTGCTGCCCCACGGCGGGCGAATCCTGCCGCGTGTGTGGGGCGCTGGCCCCGCCGCAGCTCTCGCGCTGGTCGTCCTCGCTGGCTTCTCGCCACGGCCGGCGTACGCCGACATCCCGGACAAGGCGACGCTCGAGGACCTCAAGGCGCGCCTGCTTCGCGTGCCCCCTTGCAGCCCGACCTGCGCATCGAGCGGGCGGATGGCGATCGACCTGCATGCTTCGAGGCTTCGCCTGCGCGTCGAGGTCGACGTCGCGGCGACGACGGCCGTCGCGTTGCCGGGGAGCGGAGCCCAGTGGACCCCGTCGGACGTCCTCGTCGACGGTCATCCCGCGCAGTCGCTCGCGCGCATCGACGACGTGCTGTGGGTCGCGCTCGACGCAGGCGTCCATCAGGTCGTGCTCGAAGGCCCGCTGCCCGACCGCGCGTCGGTGCAGCTCTCGCTCCCGATGAAGCCGCACCACGTCGAGGTGTCGGCGGCGGGCTGGACGGTCGCGGGCGTGCACGAGGATGGCCTCGCGGACGATGACCTGCAGTTCACACGCACCGAGAGGGCGAAGGGAGCCGGCGGCGCGGGCGGAGAAGCCGCGGAGGCGTCGTTGCAGCCGGGGACCCTTCCGCCGTTCGTGATCGTCACGCGCACTCTGCACGTCGGCCTCGACTGGGAGATGGAGACGGTGCTCGCTCGTGTGACGCCCGCAGGGTCCGCGGTGGTGCTCGAGGTTCCGCTGCTCGCGGGCGAGAAGGTGACGACCGCGGACGTGCGCGTGGTCGGAGGGAAGGCGCAGGTCTTCCTCGGCCCGGAGGCGACCGCGTTCACGTGGCATTCGGTGCTCACGCAGAAGTCGCCCATCCGTCTGGTCGCGCCGAAGGACGTGGCGTGGACCGAGGTCTGGCGGATGGACATCGGGCCGATCTGGCACGCGACGTACTCGGGCATTCCGTTCGTGCACGCGGAGCCCGTCGGAGGCACGAAGATCCCCGAGTGGCGGCCGTGGCCGGGGGAAGAGGGGGTCGTGAACCTCTCGCGCCCCGACGGCATCCCGGGGCAGACCCTCACCATCGACGAGAGCACGACCGCGCTGCATCCGGGCCTCCGCGCGACCGACGTCGTCGTCACCCTCGGCGTGCGCTCGAGCCGCGGCGGTGACCACTCGATCGTGCTCCCCGAAGAGGCGCAGCTCGAGTCTCTGTCGATCAACGGAAAGACGCAGCCGATTCGGCAGGAGGGCCGGAAGGTCACCATCCCGATCGTGCCGGGCGCGCAGACGCTGGTGCTCACGTTCCGCGTCGCCACGAGCATCGGCACGCTCTTCGTCAGCCCGGCCATCGATCTCGGCGCCCCGAGCGTGAACGCGACCGTGACGGTCAACATGCCCGGCGGGCGATGGCTGCTCTTCACCGCTGGTCCTCGCGTCGGGCCCGCGGTGCTGTTCTGGAGCCTCTTGCTCGTCCTGCTCGTCCTCGCATTCGTCGTCGGTCACAACCGGTGGACCCCGCTTCGGACGTGGCACTGGGCGCTGCTCTTCGTGGGGCTCTCGCAGCTCGACGTCGTCGCCGGCGCGGTCTTCGTGGGCTGGCTGCTCGTCCTCGGCTACAGAGCGCGCGAGTCGGCGGGCGGGCCGCCGCACCAGTGGTACAACCTGCGCCAGCTCGTGATCGTCGCGTGGACGTTCGCCGCGCTCGTCATCCTCGCGTTCGCCCTGCAGCAGGGGCTGCTCGGCACCCCCGAGATGCAGGTGATGGGGAACGGCTCGAGCCACGGTTCCCTCCGGTGGTTCACCGACCGCGCTGACAACGTGCTCCCCGGCGTGCGCGTCGTGTCGGTGCCGCTCCTCGTGTACCGAGGCGCGATGCTGGCGTGGGCGCTCTGGATCGTCCTGTCGCTCATCTCGTGGCTGAAGTGGGGCTGGGGAGCTTTCACCAACGGCGGAGGGTGGAAGAAGGCGCCGCCGCGTGCGCCCACGCCGCCGCAGGGTACCGCGCCGCCGACGGCGGTCGGTCCCGTCGAACCGACATCTCCGCCGACGCCCGGCGCGGAGGCGACCGGGCCTGAGCCGCAGAAGTAGCCCGCGGACGCCCGAACGATTGTTCACTGTGGTACTCCCTCGCCCGTGCTGCCGCTCCCGGAAGCCCTTCACGCGCTGTACGCGCGCATCCCGCTCGGAGTGCGGCTCGGGCTCGAGCCGATGCGCGAGGCGTGCGCGGCCGTCGGGAACCCCGAGCGCTCGTTCCCCGCGGTGCACGTGGCGGGGACGAACGGGAAGGGCTCGGTCTCGGTGATGGTCGAGTCGATCGCTCGCGCGAGCGGCCTGAAGACGGGGCTCTTCACGTCGCCTCACCTCGCGCGGTTCGCGGAGCGCATACAGCTCGACGGGCATCCGATCTCGGACGAGCAGCTGCGACCTCTCCTCGCGGAGGCGCTCTCGAGAGCGCCCGAGCTCTCGTTCTTCGAGACGACGACGCTCGCGGCGTTCCTCGCGTTCCGTGCCGCGAAGGTCGATCTTGCCGTCATCGAGGTGGGGCTCGGAGGACGGCTGGACGCGACCAACGTCATCCCGACGCCGCGCGCGGCGTGCATCACGCGCATCGCGATGGACCACACGGACAGGCTCGGAACGACGCTCGTGGAGATCGCCCGCGAGAAGGCAGGTATCGCGAAGCCAGGGCTCGACCTCGTGCTCGGACCGCTCGATGCGGACGTACGGGCGGCGATCGACGCGGTCGCGCACGCCGCGGGCGCCACGACGACCTCGGCGGAGGAGGACGGAGAGGCGGTCGCGTTCGTGAGCACCGCGCGCGTCGGACTGGCGGGCGCGCATCAACGAGCGAACGCGCGCGTGGCCTACATGCTCGGACGGCGGGTGGGGGCTGACGTCACGGCCTGCGCCGCCGGTATCGCGGCCGCGAAGTGGCCAGGGCGTCTCGAGACGCTCACGACGCACGAAGGCAAGGTCCTCCTCGATGCGGCGCACAACCCTGACGGCGTCGCGTCGCTGCTGGCGCATCTCGCGACCCTCGCGCTCCCTGCAGCAAGCGTCGCGCTGGTCTTCGGTGTGCTCGCGGACAAGGCGTGGACAGAAATGCTGGACGCCCTCGCCGGCGCGGTCGCGCTGCGGTTCTACGTGAAGCCTGCCACGCACGCACGCTCCCCGGTCACGCCGGACGATCTCGCGGGCCGTCATGCAGGCGAGGTGTGCGCGAGCGTCGAGCAGGCGCTCGCGCGCGCGAGAGCCGCGGTCGGGTCAGACGGGCTCGTCATCGTCGCGGGGTCGATCCTCCTCGTGGGCGAGGTGCGATCGCTGTTGCTCGGCCTACCGCGCGACCCGCCGGTCTCGATGTGATTGGGGCGACGTGAGGAGAGAGACACGATGATCAGCCAGGCCGACCTCAAACGCGCGCGCGCCCTCCAGGAGAAGAAGCAGAGGTCCGAGCATCGACGCTTCCTCGTCCAGGGGAGGAAGGTCGTCGTCGAGCTGCTCGAGTCGTCCTGGCGCGCGGAGCGGGTCCTCGCCACCGCCGAGGCCGCCGAGTGGATCCACGAGGCCGCGACACGGAAGAAGGTGCCGGTCGACGTCGTCAGCGACCACGAGCTCGATCGCATCGGCACGTTCGAGAAGGGGAACGAGCTCGTCGCCATCGCCGTCATGCCCGACCAGCCCAAGTTCCGCGCCCCCGCGAAGGGCGAGCTCGTGCTCGCGCTCGACGGGGTGCGAGACCCGCGCAACATGGGCGGCCTCCTCCGCATCGCGGACTGGTTCGGCGTCAGGCAGGTCCTCTGCAGCCAGGACTGCATCGAGGTCTACAACCCGAAGTGCGTGCAGTCGACGATGGGCTCGCTCTTCCGCGTCGAGGTCCGGTACGCGCGCCTCATCGACGAGCTCCCCATGTGCGGCGCGTCGGGCGCGCGCGTCTACTTCGCCGACATGGAGGGGGTGCCGGTCTGGGACGCGGAGCTCACGCGCCCCGCAGTGCTGGTGCTCGGGAGCGAGTCGCACGGCCTCTCGGAGGCGGTGCGCGGGGTGATGGAGGCGACCGTGCTCTCCGTGCCGCGCGTCGGGAAGGCGGAGTCGCTGAACGTGGCGATGGCCGCGTCGGCGCTTTGCAGCGAGTTCACGCGCCAGGCGATGAAGCGATAACGCTAGAGGCCGTCGCAGGCCTTGTCCGCGCAGCGAATGCCGTCCATCGCCGCGGAGACGATCCCGCCCGCGTACCCCGCGCCTTCGCCGGAGGGATACAGTCCCCGCACGCCCGGGTGCTCGAGGCTGTCGGCGTCGCGCGGGATGCGGACCGGGGACGACGTGCGCGACTCGACCGCGACGACGACCGCCTCGTTCGTGAGGTAGCCCTTCATGGATCGGCCGAACGCGCGCAGGCCGGCCTGCAGGCGCGACGCGATCTCGACAGGGAGGAGCTCGTCGACCCGGTGGCTGACGATGCCGGGCGGGTAGCTGCAGACCGGCAGGGAGCTCGACGCGCGCCCCTCGATGAAGTCGATCATGCGCTGCGCGGGCGCGACCTGCGTCTTCCCGCCCGCGACCCACGCGGCGCGCTCGATCGCCCGCTGTGCGCGCAGCCCTCCGAGCGGGTCGTCGTCGCCGCCAGGTGCAGGCGCGCGCACCTCCACGACGATGCCGCTGTTCGCGAACGGGTTGTTGCGCTTGCTCGGGCTCCAGCCGTTCGTGACGATCTCCTCCTGCGCGGTCGCGCACGGCGCGATGATGCCGCCCGGGCACATGCAGAACGCATAGACGCCCAGCCCCTCCACCTGGTGCACGGCGCTGTAGCTGGCGGGGGGGAGGTGGGGGTCGCGGACGCGCTGGTGGTATCGAACGGCGTCGATGATCGCCTGCGGGTGCTCGATGCGAACGCCCATCGCGAAGTCCTTGCGGGCGATGGCGACGCCCCGCCTGTGGAGCAGCTCGAAGACGTCGCGCGCCGAGTGCCCGGTCGCGAGGATGACGCGCCCTCCGCGAACCTCCTCGCCGCTCGCCAGTCTCACGCCGTGGATGGCGCCTCCGTCGAGGACGAGGTCCTCCACGCGCGCGCCGAAGCGGACCTCGCCGCCGGCCGCGAGGATCGACTCGCGCATGCTGGCGATGACGGCGGGGAGCTTGTTCGTGCCGATGTGCGGGTGCGCGTCGACGAGGATGTCGGGGCTCGCGCCGTGCGAGACGAAGGTCTGGAGGACGTCCCCGATGTCGCCGCGCTTCCCGCTCCGCGTGTAGAGCTTTCCGTCGCTGTAAGTCCCCGCGCCCCCCTCGCCGAAGCAGTAGTTGCTGTCGGGGTCGACGACGTGCCGCTGGGTGAGGGCCGCGAGGTCGTGACGGCGCGCGCGGACGTCCTTCCCGCGCTCGAGGACGACGGGGCGACACCCCCGCGCGATGCAGCGCAGCGCCGCGAACAGCCCGGCCGGGCCCGCGCCGACGATGATCACGGCAGGGCGGCCGGTGACGTCGCGGAGCGTGAGCGGCGTGGTCACGACGGCGGGGAAGGGGTGCTCGGTGTCGACCTCCACGCGGAGCTGCACGCGCACGGCTCTGCCTCTCGCGTCGATGCTGCGCCGCACGACCCGGACATGGGTGCCGGCGCCTCGTTCGAGGCCTAGCCCGAGCTCGGCCGCCTCGCGCACGGCGGCGGGATCGCTCGCGAGCGCGGGGGAGAGCACGATGTCGATGACGCGCTGCATTGGAGGACGAACCCTGACACGCTTTCGGCGCGGCGTGTGCGGCGGCGCTCACCCTGCGGTCGGGAGGTTAGGCGGCGCAATGACCACGATCGTGTAGTCTGAACTGGGATGGGGGAGCCGCAGATCATTGGCCGCTACGCGATCTACGGGAAGATCGCCTCCGGCGGCATGGCGAGCGTGCACTTCGGTCGGCTCCTCGGCGGCGCGGGCTTCTCCCGCACGGTCGCGATCAAGCGCCTCCACGCGCACCTCATCGAGGACCCGGACTTCCAGTCGACGATGATCGACGAGGCGCGCCTCGCGGCCCGCATCCACCACCCGAACGTCGTGCCCACGCTCGACGTGGTCGCGATGGAAGGAGAGCTCCTCCTCGTGATGGAGTACGTGCGCGGCGAGTCGCTCGCGCGGCTGATCCGCGCCCAGGGGCAGAGGCAGCAGCGCATCCCCCTCGCCATCACGAGCGCCATCACCCTCGGGGCGCTCCACGGCCTCCACGCCGCGCATGAAGCCACGAGCGATCGCGGGGAGCCGCTCGGCATCGTGCACCGAGACATCTCGCCGCAGAACATCCTCGTCGGCGTCGACGGGATGGCGCGCGTCATCGACTTCGGCGTCGCCAAGGCCGCGGGTCGGCTGCAGTTGACGGACACCGGGATCATCAAGGGGAAGGTCGCCTACATGGCGCCCGAGCAGCTCGAGGGGCACGAGGTGACCCGCACCGCCGACGTCTACGCGATGGCGGTGGTGCTCTGGGAGTCGCTCACGGGGTTCCGGCTGTTCCAGGCCGACGCCGACGCGGCGCTCGTGAAGAAGGTGCTGCTCGGGACGAACGAGCCGCCCAGTCGCCGCGCGCCGGAGGTGCCGCCGGAGCTCGACGCGATCGTCATGCGAGGCCTCTCGCTCGACCCCAGGGCGCGCTTCGCGACCGCGCGCGAGATGGCGGAAGCGGTGATGCGCGTCGCTGCGCCCGCCTTCCCGACCGACGTCGGCGAGTGGTGCTCCGACATCGCGCGCGACGCGCTCGCGAAGCGGGGGGCGATCCTCGCGGATATCGAGAGCACCTCCGACGGCGGCGAGGCGCGCGCGCCGATGCCCAGCTTCGCGGACCTGGGGAGCGCCTCGCGCCGCGTCCCGCTCCCTGCGCCGCCGGCGTCGTGGCGTCAGCTCGACACGGCCAGCGCCGACCCGCTCTCGCGGTCGGGTGCGCGTCCTGGTGCGATGCCCGTCGGGAGCCAGACCGAGGTCGACTCGCACGTCGGTCCGCTCTCGGCGCGCATGGGTCCTGTCTCGAGTCGCCTTGGCCCACCTTCGGGCCGGCTCACTCCACCGGCAAGCCGCATCGGTCCGCTCCCGCCTGTCCGCCCGCCCCCGGTCGCCTCTCCGGGCCCTGTCTCCGCCACCGCCGCGCTGGCGTCTGGAGGGACGGGTCGCCACGAGCTCTCGTCCAGCGGCCGCATCGACGAGGACATCCCGTCGACGGCCTCTCAGCAGTCGAGCGTCGCGACCGCCGCTCCGCTTCCCCTCGAGATCGCCTCGGCGTTCAGGTCTCGCTGGCCGGTGGTCGCAGGAGGCGCGCTCGGCGGCGTGCTCGTCGTCGTCGGCGCGGTCGTCGCGCTCTCGCGCGGGACCCGATCGAGCGCCGGGAGCGAGGACAACACACCCACGGTGTGGACCACCCCGTCGGCCGCGCCACCCCCTTCCGCCACCGCGCCCTCGCGGCCTGCCTCGCCACCCCTTCCGGCGCTCGCGGCCTCCGCGCCGCCCCTGCCGCTGCCGTCTCCGCCGCCGATCGCGGCCGCGCCGCCCCTCCCGTCCGCCGCCGCCGGCACCGCCCCCGCGACCGCTCCGGAAGCGCCGGTCGTGACCCCTCCGAGACCGTCGCCGTCGCCGGTTCGCCGCGCCCCCGCCGCGCCGGTGAAGCTCAGCTGCGACCCGCCGTACGTCGTCGACTCGAAGGGGATACGACAGTACAGGCCCGAGTGTCTCTGAGGCGGTCGCGACGGCGACGCATCGCACGATGAAGACGCCCCTGGCTCTCGCCGCCTCGCTGACCCTCGTGCTCGCGACGAGCGCGCCGGCGTGGGCACAGTCGCGCGTGGAGGAGAAAGCGGCGTGCATCGCCGCGGCCACCAAGGGGCAGCAGCTGCGCGAGAGCCACAAGCTCCTGCTCGCGCGCGACGAGTTCCGTCTCTGCGCGCGTCCCGCGTGCCCGAAGGTCCTGCAGACGGACTGCGGGACGTGGCTCGAGGAGATGAAGACCACCGTCCCGACGGTGATCCTCGCGGCGAAGGACGGCGCCGGCGCCGACGTGACGGACGTGAAGGTGCTCGTCGACGGAGCGTCGCTGGTCGCGAAGCTCGACGGTCAGCCGGTCGCGATCGATCCGGGAGCCCACACGTTCCGCTTCGAGCGAGCCGACGGGCAGGCGATGACCGTGCAGCTCGTCGTGAACGAGGCGCAGCAGGCGCAGCTCGTCTCGACGGCGTTCGCTCCCGTCGTCACCACGACGCCGGGCCGCACGCAGCGCATCGCCGCGCTCGCCGTGGGCGGCGCCGGCATCGTCACGGTCGGCTCGAGCATCGCGCTCGGGCTGGTGGCCAAGTCGCAGGACCGCGCGGCCGCGACCGAGCCGGGCGTCGCGCGCCAGACGGACTCCGCGAGCGCCTTCAGCCAGGGGACGACCGCGACCGTTCTCTTCGGAGTCGGCGCCGCGATGGCGGCCGCGGGGGTGGTGCTCTGGCTCACCGCGCCCGGCGCGACAGCGAAGCCCGCGATCGGCACGAACGGCCACGAGCTGCTGGTGCGCGTTCGCTTCTAAATCAGCGAAAGTCTCGGAGAGAGCGTCGCTGCCACCGATCGAAACGGGGAGCGTCTCCCGCTCCTCGCGGGGCGTCCCGAGCCTCTTCGCGAGCCTCCCTCGGTAAGCTCGCGAAGCGCACTTCTAGACCGGCATCAGGTGGCCGATGAGCTGCGCCAGCTCCTTCTTCATGTCGAGGCGGCTCACGATGCGATCGATCATCCCGTGCGCGAGCAGGAACTCGCTCCGCTGAAACCCGTCCGGCAGCGTCTGGCGGATCGTCTGCTCGATGACGCGCGCCCCCGCGAACCCGATGAGCGCCTTCGGCTCCGCGATGTTCACGTCCCCCAGCAGCGCGAAGCTCGCCGCCACGCCGCCCGTCGTCGGGTTGAGGAGCACGCTGAAGAACGGCAGCTTCGCCTCGCGCAGCCGCTCGAGCGCGCCGACGGTCTTCGCCATCTGCATCAGGCTCAGGATGCCCTCCTGCATGCGCGCCCCGCCGCTGGCCTGGAGCAGCACGACGGGGAGCTTGTCGCTCGTCGCCCGCTCGAAGAGCCGCGTGATCTTCTCCCCGACGACGCTCCCCATCGACCCGCCCATGAACGCGAAGAGGAAGGCCCCGTAGGCGATCTCCGTCCCCTGCAGGCGCGCGCGGCCAATCTCGATGGCCTCGGTCGCCTTCGAGCTCTTCTGGGCGGCCGCGATGCGGTCCGTGTACGACTTTCCGTCGGTGAAGTGCAGCGGATCGGACGGCGAGAGGTGCCGGTCCCACTCGTCGAGGTGCCCCTCGTCGAGCAAGAGGTCACGCCAGCGCGGCGCGGCGAGCTTGTGGTGCTGCCCGCAGTGCGTGCAGACCTCGAAGTTCGCGTGCATCGCCTCCGTCGTCAGCGTCTCCCCGCAGCCGTCGCACCGCCGGAAGACCCCCTTGCCGAGCGAGCGCTTCTCGGTCGCGTCGAGGTCGGGCGTCTTCTTGTCCGGCCACGTCGGCATGCGTCAGGGCCCCGTCCGCATGGGCGCGAGATCGTTCGCGACGAGGAGCGTCGGCTCGGTGCGCTGCTGCACGTCGCGCGCGCTCACGCCCGGCGCGACCTCTCGCAGGATCAGCCCCTCCGGCGTCACGTCGATGGTCGCCAGATCCGTGATGATGCGGTGCACGACGCGGCGCCCGGTGAGCGGCAGGTCGCACTCCTTGAGGATCTTCGGCTCTCCGCTCTTCGAGGCGTGGTCCATGATCACGACGACGCGCTTCGCGGCCGCCACGAGGTCCATCGCGCCGCCCATGCCCTTGACCATCTTGCCCGGGATCATCCAGTTCGCGAGGTCGCCGTGCTCGCTCACCTGCATCGCGCCCAGGATGGCGAGGTCGATGTGCCCGCCACGGATCTGCCCGAAGCTGTCGGAGCTCGAGAACACGGCCGACCCCTTCAGCATGGTCACCGTCTCCTTGCCGGCGTTGATGAGATCCGCGTCCTCGCAGCCCGCCTCGGGGTAGGGGCCGATGCCGAGCAGGCCGTTCTCGCTCTGCAGCACGACCTCGATCCCGGCGGGGATGCAGTTCGCCACGAGCGTCGGGATCCCGATGCCCAGGTTGACGTAGAACCCGTCGCGCAGCTCCTTCGCGGCCCGCTGCGCCATCTGCTCGCGCGAGAGGCCTTTCAGCTCGGTGCTCATGGTGGCCGTGAGTAGCGCAGGGGGGCGCGGGTGTCCATGCGACGTACCCCAGAGCCCTCACCCCCGGGTTAGGGCTTCGTCTGTATGCTCCCTCCCCGATGACCCCTCGCACCCTCGACTACTACGAAGCCCGCGCCGAGCAGTTCTGGGAGGGGACGAAGGACCACGACGTCTCTCAGAACATCGCCGCGCTCCTCTCGAACCTCCGCGGGACGCCCCCCTTCCGCGTCCTCGACTTCGGCTGCGGACCCGGGCGCGACCTCGCCGCGTTCAAGGCGCTCGGCCACGAGCCCGTCGGGCTCGACGGGTGCTCCGCGTTCGCGGCCATGGCGCGCGAGCACTCGGGCTGTGAGGTCCTGCACCAGGACTTCCTCGCGCTCGACCTGCCCGCCGCGAGCTTCGACGGGGTCTTCGCGAACGCGAGCCTCTTCCACATCCCGAGCAAGGAGCTGCCGCGTGTCCTCGGCGAGCTCGCGGCGGCCTTGAAGCGCGGCGGCGTCCTCGTGGCGAGCAACCCGCGCGGCGACGGACGCGAGGGGTGGAGCGGGGACCGCTACGGCTGCTACTTCGAGCTCGAACGGTGGCGCGAGCTGTTCGCCACGACGGGGATGACGGAGGTCTCCCACTACTACCGGCCCACCGGGAAGCCCGAGAACGAGCAACCGTGGCTCGTGACAGTGTGGCGGCGGCCGTAGCAGGGCTGCCCGGGGCGGTAGGCGATCCGCCTTTCAGGCCACCTTGCGGACGGTCCGGCGCTCGATGCGCTTCTCGTGGGACTCGCCGAGCACGACTCGCTGCACGAAGATGCCCGGGGTGTGGACGTGGTCCGGGTCGAGCTCGCCGACCTCCACGATCTCCTCGACCTCGGCGATCGTCACCTTCGCGGCCGTCGCGCACATCGGGTTGAAGTTCATCGCCGTGTGCCGGTAGACGAGGTTCCCGAAGCGGTCGCCCTTCCACGCCTTCACGATGGCGAAGTCCCCGCGGATCGCCGGCTCGAGCACGTGCGGTTTGCCGTTGAACTCGCGCACCTCCTTCTTCGGCGAGAGCTTCACGACCGTGCCGTCGCACCCGTAGCGGAGCGGTAGCCCCCCCTCGCTCACCGCGGTGCCTGCGCCGGTCGGCGTGAAGAAGGCCGGGATGCCTGCGCCGCCCGCGCGCAGCCGCTCCGCGAGCGTCCCCTGGGGACAGAGCTCGACCTCGAGCTCGCCCGAGAGGTACTGCCGCTCGAACTCCTTGTTCTCGCCGACGTAGCTCGAGATCATCTTCACGATCTGCCGGTTCTTGAGCAGCAGCCCGAGGCCGAAGTCGTCGACCCCGCAGTTGTTCGACACGACGGTGAGCCCCGTCGGCCCGAGCTCGCGGAGCGCGCGGATGCAGTTCTCGGGGATGCCGCAGAGACCGAAGCCGCCGGCGAGGAGGGTGACCCCCGAGGGGATGTCGCGGCACGCGTCGAGGGTGGAGGCGAAGACCTTGTTCATGGCGGGGGGAGGGTAGACCGGTCGAGGGGAGCAAGAGAAGAGGCAGCCGCGGATCGAGATCGACTACCGTGGCGGCGTGGACCGCGCGCGAGCCGTCGTCTGCGGCGGGGCGCTGCCGTTCCTGCTGTCGCTCGCCGCCGCGGGGCCGGCGCGCGCGCAGGGGCCGATCGCCTCGCCGCCGAAGACGCCGTCGATCCAGACCTGGGGAGGGACGACGGGCACCCACGAGGTCGGCGCGCCGCTGCCGCCGAGCACCGTCGCGCTCCCGGCGCCTCCCGCCCCGCCCGCGACGATCGGCGTCCCTGTCGGCGGTGAGCCGGTCACGCGTCCTCCCACGCCCGCGCGTCCGACGCCGGTCGAAGGCAGCGTGCCGGCGCCCGAGCCGGCCCTCCTGGAAGCCCACGAGCCGATCGTGCACGCCCCCGGTCGCATCGGGCTGCGCTACGTGCTCGAGGGGGTCGAGGTGCGAGGCAACACGTCGACGCTCTCGCGGGTCGTGCTCCGGTACGTGCCGTTCCGTGTCGGCGATCCGCTCGACGTGGACGACCCCGAGCTGGTCCTGACGCGCTTCCGGCTGCTCGGGACCGGCTTCTTCCGCGACGTGGAGCTCACGCTGCGGCGCGGATCGCAGCGCGGCAACGCGATCCTCGTGGTCACGGTGCGCGAGCGGAACACGATCGTCGTCAACGATCTCTGGCTGGGGCTCTCGACCGACGCCAACGCCAGCGGCGCGACCCGCCCGCTCACGGCGTACGGCGGCGTCGACGTCTCGGAGACGAACCTGGGGGGCACGGGGATCACGCTCGGGGGCGCGGTGGCGGTGGCGGAGGACCAGCTCGGGCTGCGCACGCGCTTCGCGGACCCGCAGTTCCTCAAGACCTCGTGGGCGGTGCAGGCGGAGCTCCTCTACAACAGCGCGAAGGACTTCTTTGGCAACGGGAACGTCCTCGTCTACGGGCCGAACCAGACATCGTCCACGCCGCAGGATTACGCGGTCGTCTCCTACCAGCGCCTCGGCGGCAGCATCGGCGCCGGGCACGACCTGGGCATCTCGACCCGCCTCTACGTCGACTACCGGCTCGAGCACATCGACACGACGCTCCCCTTCGCCGCGGTCGACGTACATAGCAACCAGCACACGCCCATCGACTTCCTGCTGATCGGCGGCGAGTCGTACCTCTCGACGGTCAGAGCCTCGCTCATCTACGACACGCTGGACGAGCCGTTCCTCCCGACGAGCGGCACGCGCGTGGCGCTACTCGGGGAGGTCTCGCTCAGCCCGCTCGGGAGCGACTACCCGTACGCGAAGGTGCAGGTGCACGCGTCGCACTGGTTCGCGCTGCCGTGGGGGCACGTGCTCTCGCTCGACGCCTTCGCCGGGGGCATCTTCGGCAACGCGCCGCTCTTCGAGCAGTACTACGTCGGCGACTTCAGCGACCTCCTGCCGGACCGCGTCCTCGGGCTCAACTTCGACCGGCGCTCGGCGCCGAACTTCTTCGGCACCGACATCGGGCAGATCCGTTACGGCGACTACGCGGCGAAGCTCGACGTGGGCTATCGCCTGCCGCTCTACCGAGGGACGCGCTCGATCTACGCGATCGACGGGTTCGTGTCCGCGGGCGTCTACGGCGTCGCGAGCGAGCAGACCCTCACCGCGCCGCCGATCGGTGGCCCGAACTCCACGCCCGTGCCGATCGACTTCACCTTCAACCTCGGCGTACAGATCGAGACCTCCGCGGGCGGGCTCACCTTCGGCCTGTCGAACTTCCTCGGCTTCATCCCCAACTACGGGGGCGGCCGATGAGGGGCAGAACCCGCCCGTGGCACCTGCGTCTCGTGCCGCTCGTGACGGCGCTCGCGCTGTCGCTGGCCCGGCCGCCGCTTGCGTTCGCGCAGACGGCTCGTCCGACCGCGCCCGCCGAGCTCCCGGTGCGCGACGCGAACCTCGCGTGGGACAGCGGCCTCCTGCGCGCGACCTTCTCGTTCAAGGACGTGCTCGACCCGGCCGTCCGGCAGAAGCTCTCGAGCGGGCCGGCGAGCACGATCGCGATGAGGGCCTACGTCTTCAGGGAGGGGGAGACCACGCCCGTCATGCTTGCGGTACAGACGTGCCAGGTCAGCTACGACCTCTGGGAGGACGTCTACCAGGTGCGCCTGACGAACGCCTCGGGCTCGACGCTGCGCCCCGTCGCGAACCTCGGCGGCGTCGAGCGCACGTGCACGACCGCCCAGGACCTGCCGATCGCGACGCGCGCGTCCCTGCGCGTTGGCGTCTCTCACTTCCTGGCGGTCATCGTCGACGTGAACCCGGTGAGCGAGGACGTGCGGGCGCAGATGCGTCAGTGGATGCAGCGCCCGGTGGGCGCCGCGGAGGTCGGCCCGGGCGACGCGCTGTTCAGCGCCTTCGTGCTGCTGCTCTTCCGCGACGTGGGGGGGAGCGACAGGACCGTGCAGTTCAGAACGCGGTCTTTCGTACCGTAGGCGCGAAGCCCGCAGGCGCCGAGGTAGATCGGACGTGCCGCTCGCGCGTATGGAAGGACGATGACCGCTCGCATCGCGCTCGCTGCGTGCTCCCTGCTCGTCGCTCACGGCTGCGCACAGAGCGACACGAAGTCCTCGCCCGCCCCGTCGACAGGCGACGGAGTCCTCGAGGTGCCCGAGGTCGTGTGCCCCTCGGGGACGGACCTGCAGACGCGCACCTCAAGCACGGGGACGGAGACGTACTGCGTCCGCACGCTCCCGCAGAATCCGAACGTCGACGTCGGCCCACCGAGGATCCAGACCGGCCCGTCGGTCACCCGGTTCCCCGGCGGCAAGGCGAGCGCGTTCGGCGAGTATGCCGACGGCTTCAAGACGGGCACGTGGCACTACTTCCACCTCGACGGCACGCGGCTGGCCGAGGGGCGGTACGACGCGAAGGGGGGACGGGTTGGCGTCTGGAACGAGTGGCGATCGGGCGGAAAGCTCCGCACGGAGGCGACCTACGTCGACGCGCGTCTCGAAGGACCCTGGCGCAACGTGTGGGGCGAGCGAGTCGTCGGCGAAGGAGCATTCAAAGAGGGCCTGCCGTCGGGCACGTGGACGAGCCACTTCTGCACGGGCGGAGTGCACGAGACCGTCACGCTCGCGGAGGGGAAGCTCGACGGCCCCTGCTCGCGCTTCGAGGCGACGGGGCGCAAGTACCTGGACGGCGCGTACCGCAACGGGAAGAAGAGCGGCGTCTGGCGGCAGTCCTTCTCGAACGGCGTGCACTTCGAGAGCTCGTGGGCAGACGACGCGCGCGACGGGCTGTTCCGCTGGTTCACGGCGGACGGCAAGGTCACGATGGAGGGCTCGCTCCGCAGCGGGAAGCTCGACGGCCGCTGGGTCATGCGCGACGCCGCGGGAGACGTCGGCAAGGAGGGGTTCTACGAGGACGGCCAGCTCGCCCGGGGCACAGACGTGACGAACGAGCTGAAGCTCAACGGCTACGAGTCGAACGCGTACTGCGCGTACAACCTGCAGGGCTTCACGCCGCTCCCCTCGACGGGTGGGCCAGCCGCGGGCGCGGATCCCGACCTGACGACGGTCGTGTGCGACCGGTTCTAGCGACCTGAGCTCACGGTTCACGGGAGTCTTCTCCGACGTGGCCGTGCGCGGACTCGCGGCGCGTCCTGCAGCGTTCGACGGGTGCGGTGCTCCGTACCCGCCTTCCCTGATATCAACGGGTCCCTCCCGCAGAGAGCCCTCCCCCATGCGCAACCCCTGCCGCCTCCAGTCCCGCTCCCGCTGCGCCTTCGTTGCGGCCGCGCTGCTCCTCGCGCTCGCCCCCGCCTGCGGTGGCCCTCCGAGCGCCCCCGTCGCGACGACGCTCACCCCGGGGAAGGCTGACAGCGCGCACGGGTCGCGCGGAGCGTTCGGCGTCGCGTTCGCCGGGCCGCGCGGCGAGGTCTCGGATCTCGCGGAGCCGGCGATCACGGTGCTCTTCAACCGCGCCATGCGCGACCCGGACAGCGCAGACACCGCGGGGCTCCCACCGATTCGTCTCGAAGGCGCGGGCGCTCCCGCCGTGCCCGGCACGTGGCGCTGGGTCGGCACCCACGGCCTGCTCTTCACTCCCGACCACCCGCTGCCCGGCTCGACGCGCTTCCATGTGACGGTTCCCGCCGGCGTCCGCTCGATGGATGGGGAGTCGCTCACCGCGGACTACGCCTTCGATTTCTCGACGCCTCGCCCGCTCGTCAGGGAGACGGACCCGCGTGACGGAGCAAAGGACGTGCGGCCCGACTCGAGGTTCCGCGTGACGTTCAACCAGCCGATGGACGCGGCGCTCGTCGAGAGCAACGCGCACCTCGAGGTGCAGACGGGCACGGCGAAGACACGCATCGCGGTGAAGGCCGCCCATCCGACCACGGGGAAGGCACGCGAGGAGACGCTCCTGCTCACGCCGACCGAGAAGCTCCCGAAGGACAGCGCGGTGGAGCTCGTGCTCGACGCAGGGCTGCACGGCGCCGGGCCGCTCACCGCGAAGGGTGCGCGCACGCTGCAGTTCAGGACGTACGGGCCCCTCGTGCTTGCGTCTGTCGTCTGTCCGCGCGCGACCGGTCCGCGCTGCGAAGCGCACCGCGACTTCACGATCGTGCTGTCGAACGCCGTCGACCCGGCCGAGCTCAAGGCGCACCTGCGCGCGCCCGACCTCAAGTTCGTCAAGGCGGCGAAGGTGGCGGCCCCCGTGCGGAAGCGGCCCCCGCCCACGAGGGATCTGCTCATCGCGGCGGACCCGGACTTCGGCAAGCGCTACCACCTGACGCTGACCAAGGGGCTGCGCGATGTCTTCGGGCAGACGCTCGACCACGACCTCTCGTTCGACGTCGACACCGAGGCCCCGTGGAGCCCCGACGGCGCCCCGGCGACGCCGGCCTCGGCCGATGCGACCGCGAATGCGACCCCGACGCCGATCGAGCCTCCGAGCGCCCCGGCAGTGCCGCACCGGCTTCGCCTGGACTACGGCGTGGAGCTCGGCGTCACCGGGCACGTGGTCGAGGCGCTCGCGAAGACCGGCATCAAGTCGCACCAGGTGCCCGTGGGTGACGTCAACGTGCCGACGTACGGCAGCTTCACGCAGAAGCTCGGCGAGACCGACGCGCTCGCGTGGCTCGAGCACAAGTGGGCGGAGCGCCCCGGCAATCCGGGCTTCCGCTGGAGCTGGGTGTCGCCGAACGCGCACGAGAACGTCCGCGACGTTCGGTTCGTCGACCTCGATCTGCTGCTCGGAGGAGCTGGCGCGCGAGGCTCTGCGCTTCTGGCGGTCGACTTGCCCGGCGAGGAGCCGCAGCAGACGAGCCTCCTCACGGTGACGGACCTGGGCGTGAGCGCCGAGGTGAGCCGCTTCGGCAGCCTCGTGTGGGTGACGCACCTGTCGAGCGGCGAGCCGGTTGCGGGCGCCATCGTCACGCTCGAGGGAGCGTCGAAGAAGGCGAGCGACCCGGTCCTCTCGGCCACCACCGATGCGGACGGGCTCGCGGCGTTCCCCGCGGGCAAGTGGATGGACGAGAGCGGGGGGCGCACGAAGGAGCCGTACTTCTTCGTGCGGGCCGGCGATGACTGGACCTTCACCAAGGTCGAGCGCGCCAAGGCGAGCTATGGCACGGGCGTCGATCTCGACGTGAAGTCGGACGCCGAGTGGGCTGGGATGATCTACGCCGATCGCGGCGTCTACCGCCCTGGCGAGACGATGAAGCTCGCAGGGGTGTTCCGGAAGGTCGACGCGGCCGGCGTCACGATCGTGCCGGACCAGGAGGCGCGCGTCCTCGTCGAGGACTCGCAGGGCGAGAAGGTCTTCGACGGACGGGCCAAGCTCGGCGCGTTCGGCGAGCTCGCGGTCGATGTGGCGCTCCCTTCGACGAGCCACCTCGGGAGCGCGAGCATCAAGGTCATGCTCGGGCGGAAGGAGACGCAGTCGTTCTCGTCGGATGTGCTGCTCGCGGCGTACAAGGGGAGCGAGTTCAAGGTGAGCGTCGACGCGGGCCAGCCTGCGTACGTGCGCGGCGACACGGCGACGTTCGGGCTGCACGCGGAGTTCCTGTTCGGGGCGCCGATGACCGGATCCCACTTCCGGACGAGCGTGATGCGCCACACGGCGAGCTTCACGCCGCCGAAGTCCGACGGCTACGCGACGAGCGACGCGCTCTTCGCGCACGACCTCGCCGGAACGAGCCTCGCCGCGGCGCCGCTGAAGGATCAGGAAGGCGAGCTCGACGAAACCGGGCACACGGAGGCCTCCGTCCCGCTCGCGTTCGCCGACATGCGCTCTCCCGAGGAGCTCACGCTGGAGGCGGAGGTCACGGATCTGTCGCAGGAGACTGTCGCGAAGCGGGCGTCGGTGCGGGTCGACCCGGCAGCCTTCTACCTCGGCCTCGGCGAGCTCCCGTCGCGTTTCGTCGCAGTGGGGGCGGACGTCGCGATGAAGGTCGTCGCGTTCGACCCGAAGGGGCCGCACGTCCCGGGCGTGGTCGCGAAGGTGGAGCTCATCGAGCGGAGCTGGACGAGCGCGACCGTCGACGAGGCGGCGGACGTCCCGCGCAAGAGCGCGCGCATGCACGACACGGTGCTCTCGTCGTGCGACGTGACGACCACGACCGCCGCGGCGAGCTGCAAGCTGCACGTGCCCAAGCCGGGCTACTTCCTCCTGCGTGCGACGGCGAAGGACAGCCGCGGGAACCCGACGGCCGCGAGCTCGTCGCTCTACTGCATGGCGGATCGCAGCGACGCGGTCGTGTCGTGGGCTCCGCCGACCTCGACGCGGCTCCTCTCGCTGGAGACCGACAGGAAGGTCTACGAGCCGGGCGACGTCGCCAAGGTGCTCGTGCAGAACCCGTTCAAGACCGCGGAGGCGCTCGTGACGGTCGAGCGCGGCGGGGTGATGGACCAGCACGTCGTCGTGCTGAAGGGCCCCATGCCCGTGGTCGAGATCCCTGTGAAGGCGTCCTACTTCCCGAACGCGTTCGTTTCGGTGCGTCTTGTGCGCGGGCGCGTCTCCGATGCTCCGCTCAAGGGCGCGGATGTCGGCGCCCCGGACTTCCGCCTCGGCATCGTCCCGATCGAGGTCGACCCCGCCAGCCACAGGCTGACGACCACCATCACCACCGACCGCAAGGAGTACCTGCCGGGCGCCGACGTGGTCGCCGACGTCGTCGTGACGGGGCACGACGGGAAGTCCGCCAGCGGCGAGGTCACGTTCTACGCGGTCGACGAGGGGGTGCTCATGCTCACCTCGTACGAGACCCCCGACCCGCTCCCTGCGTTCTCGGCCAACCGCAAGCTCGCCGTCTTCGCTACCGAGAGCCGCGAGGACCTCGCGCACATCCTGCCGATGAAGAACGGCGAGCGCGTCGCCCCGCTCGGCTACGACTACCTGCGGCCGCCGGGCGACGCCGACAAGGGGCGTGACGGCGGCGGAGGAGGAGGGGACGGCGCGCGCTTCGACTTCAAGACGACGGCGTTCTTCGACGCCGGGAAGGTCACCGACGCGGAAGGGCACGTGCAGTATCGCTTCAAGCTGCCGGACAACCTGACGACGTTCCGCCTGATGGCGATCGTGGCGGGCAGAGACGACCGGTTCGGCGCGGGCGAGGCGACCCTGCTCACCCAGAAGCACCTGATGGCGCGCCCGGTGATGCCGCGCATCGTCCGCGTGGGGGACCGCTTCGAGGCGGGGGTGCTCGTGACGTCGAAGGACCTGCCCGCGAGCACAGTTCACGTCTCGGTCGCTTCGGCGAAGGGGATCGATCCGGTGGGCGCGGCGTCGCGCGACGTGCTTGTACCGAAGGGGGGGAGCGTCGAGGTCCGCTTCCCGTTCCTCGCGACGACGGCAGGCCCGGCGAGCTTCTCGTTCGCCGCGGACACGACGGGCGCAAAGGACCGCGTGACGGTCGAGCGCTCGATCAGCCTGCCGCTCTCGGTGGAGACCGTCTCGACCTACGGCGAGGCGACCGGGCCGGTCGCGATCCAGCTGGGCGATCTCTCGAAGCTGCGCCCCGACGAGGGGGGCCTCGAGGTGCACCTCGCGTCGACCGCGCTCGTCGGGCTGGAGACGAGCTTCGACAGGCTCATCGAGTACCCGTACGGCTGCACCGAGCAGCTGACGAGCCGCATCCTCCCGCTGCTGGTGCTGCCCGACCTCGCCCGGGCGACTGGCGCACGGCTCCCCGCGCACCTCGCCGACGCGGTCGACGACGGCATCGGCAAGCTCCTCGACCACCAGAGCGCGCAGGGCGGCTTCACCTTCTGGGGCGACGGGTCTCCGGAGCCGTGGCTCTCTGCGTACGCGATGCTCGCGGTCGAGGGGGCCGCGCAGCGCGGGCTCTACGTACCGAAGGAGGCTCGCGACCGCGGCGTGGCTTATCTGCGGCAGGTGCTCGATCACAGCGTTGCCGCGGACGAAGGGGAGGAGACGTCGAACGCCGACGACGAAGCCGACGCGCCGGCCGACGTTGCAGTCCCCGAGCGGAGCGCGAAGGAGAAGCGCGCGCGGAGCTACGCCGACCTCACGTTCGTCGCCGACACGCTCGCCACTCTCGGGCATGCCGACCCCGCGACGCTCGACCGCCTCTTCGAGGCGCGGCCGGCGCGCCCGCTGTTCACCCAGGCGCTGCTGCTGCACGCGATGGCGGTCGCTCATCGCCCGGTCTCGCAGCTCGACACTCTGGTGGGCGAGATCGTGCCGCGCGTGCGGGTCAGCGGGTCGGATGCTCATGTGGACGAGGTGGTGAGCGGCTACGAGGACTACCTCGACTCGGCGACGCGCACCTCCGCGCTCGTGCTCCGCGCGGTGCTTGCGGCGCGCCCGGAGCATCCGCTGGCCTCGAAGCTCGCGCACGGCCTGCTCTCGCGTCGCGAGGGAGGAGCGTGGCGCTCGACGCAGGAAAACGTCTGGGCGCTCCTTGCGCTCGACGACTACCGGAAGGCGCAGGAGAGCGCGACGCCCGAGTTCGACGCACGCGTCTTCCTGGGTGGCACCAAGCTCGGCGAGGCGCACTTCCACGGGGGCTCCTCGACGGACCAGGCGTTCTCGGTCGACATGCGGAAAGTGTTCCCGGAGTCGGGCCGCCCGCTCACGTTCGACGTGGAAGGGAAGGGCCCCGCGAAGCTGTTCTACTCCGCCGAGCTCCGGACGGCTTCGGCGACGCTCCCGGCGAAGCCGCGCGACTCGGGGATGTTCGTGCAGAAGATCGTCCGCGCCCTCAAGCCCGCGGACCTCGCGGCGGCGCAGAAGGTGCTCCCGCAGCACGGCGATCTTCGCGCGAGCCCTGGCGACCTCGTCCTCGTCGACATCCTCCTCGAGACGGCCGAGCCGCGAGAGCAGGTCGTGATCGACGACCCGCTCCCCGCAGGGCTGGAGCCCATCGACTTCGCGCTCGATACCGCGGCGCAGGGAGAGCGTGTGAAGGATGACGGGCCCCATGGAGACGAGAAGCACAAGGCGCTCTTCCAGTACGGCATCGCGTTCGGCACGCCCGCGTCGACGCATCGCGAGCAGCACGACGACAAGGTGCTGACGTTCCTGTCGCACATCGATCCCGGCATCTATCACTTCCGCTATCTCGCCCGCGCGACCACGCCCGGTGACTTCGTGGTGCCGCCGACGCGCGCGGCCTGCATGTACTCGCCGGAGGTCTGGGGCGCTTCCGCAGCGACGCGCTTCGTCGTCGGCGGCCCGGCGAGCGTCGCCGTTGCGAAGAACCCGTGATGCATGGCGCGCTGCGCCGCGCGTCGCGTGTGGCGGCGCTCGTCCTCGTCACCCCCGTGCTCCTGCTGCTCGTGGCGGCGGGGCTCACGCCGATGCCCCACGAGCTCCTCCGCGCGGGCGCTGCGGGCTCCGTCCGCATCGACGACCGCGACGGCGATCTGCTGCGCGAAGTGAGGGCCGACGACGGCGCGCAGGCCCGCTGGGTGCCTTTGGACGAGATGGGCGATACGGCGATCCATGCGGTCCTCGCGGCAGAGGACGCACGGTTCTTCCGCCACCCTGGCGTCGACCCGCTCTCGATCGTCCGCGCCGGCCTCCAGGCGCTCTACCACCGGCGCATCGTCTCCGGTGCGTCGACGCTGACGATGCAGCTCGCGCGGACGGTGCGCCCGCACCGGAAGAATCTCTGGGGGAAGCTCGGCGAGATGGCGCTCGCGGTCCGCATCGAGGGCTCGCTCTCGAAGCGTCGCATCCTCGAGGAGTACATGAACCGCGTGAGCTTCGGCCCGAACCTGCGGGGCGTCGCGGCGGCGAGCCAGGCGTACTTCGGCAAGGCACCGCGGAGCCTCTCGGTCGCGGAGGCAGCCCTCGTCGCGGGGATGGCGCGAGGACCGTCGCTCTACGATGTGAGGAAGCGCCCCGACCTCGCGCGCGCGAGGCGCGACCGCGTGCTCGCGAGGATGGTGAACGGCGGCTGGCTCGCGGGGGACGCGGCGGTGCGCGCGAAGGACGAGCCGATCGTCACGCCCGCGCGTCGAGCGTCGTTCGGTGCTCCGCACCTGGTGAACGCGCTGCTCGCCGGAGGGCTCGCGGACGCGCAGCCCGGGCTGAGAGAAGCGCTTGCGGGGTCCCCCGTCGCGCGGGTCCGTACGACCATTGATCGAGAGCTGCAGCGCGTTGCCGAGACGCAGGTGGCAAAGACGGTCGCGACGCTTCGCGAGCGCGACAAGGGAGTGACCGCGGCGAGCGCGATCGTCGTCGACAACGCGACCGGCGACGTCCTCGCGTACGTCGGCTCTCCCGACTTCTTCGATGACGAGCGCGGCGGCCAGAACGACGGCGTCCGCGCGCTCCGTCAGCCCGGGTCGACGCTCAAGCCGTTCCTCTACGAGCTGGCGATGGAGCGGCTCGGCTACGACGCGGCAACCGCGCTCCCGGACGTCGAGATGCACCTCGATATCGGCTCGTTCCACGACTACGCCCCGCGCGACTACGACGGTCACGTCCGCGGTCCCGTGCGGCTGCGCGAAGCGCTGGGCAACTCCCTCAACATCCCCGCCGTTTGGACCGCGCGCGAGGTCGGCGTCGGGCTCCTCCTCGATCGCCTGCATGACGTCGGCTTCTCGTCGCTGCACGAGGACGCGGAGTTCTACGGGCCGGCGCTCGCGCTCGGCGACGGCGAGGTCACGCTGCTCGAGCTCGCCCGGGCGTACGCGACGCTCGCGCGCGAGGGGCGCCTGTGCTCGCTCCGCTTCGTCTCGCAGGTCGTCCTCGTGGACGGGACCGTGAGGCCTCTCGCAGCAGTCCCGCTTGCGTCGGCCCGTCGCATCATGCCGAGGGAGCTCGCGGAGGTCGTGACCGACATCCTCAAGGATCATGGCGCGCGCGAGGCGTCGTTCGGGGAGCGCACGGTGCTCGACTTTCCGTTCGACGTTGCGGCGAAGACGGGCACGTCGAAGGGCTTCCGCGACAACTGGACGGTCGGCTTCACCTCGACTCTGACCGTCGCCGTCTGGGTCGGGAATTTCACGGGCGAACCGATGACGGGTGTCAGCGGCATCACAGGCGCCGGCCCACTGTTTCACGACATCCTCGAGGCCGCCGTCGCGAGCCATTCGCATGTCGAGGGACGGCTCGCGATCGACGCTCAGGACACCGCGCACGAGGGGCTCGTCCGCGTCCGCGTGTGCTCGCTCTCGGGTGAGCTTGCTGGCCCCGACTGCCCGCACGCGGTCTCCGAGTGGCGAACGACGGCGGGTGCAGAGGGGGATGAGCGCGGCTGCAGCATGCACGAGCGAGTGCGGATCGACCGCCGCAACGGTCTGCGCGCCGGCCCCGCATGTGACCCGGCGGCCGTCGAGTCACGGGTGTTCGAACGCTTCCCGGCCGACCTCTCGGCATGGGCACACGAGGCCCGGCGTCCGGTGGCGCCGCTCGAGTGGTCGCCGAGCTGCCCTGCGGGACCCACCGACGCCGAGGGCGCGACGGACGTGCGCATCGCCTATCCCGCGTCAGGGTCACGCTTCGTCATCGACCCCGACACCCCGCGCGAGCTCCAGCGGCTGGAGGTGCAGATCGTCGCGCCTGGCTCTGCGCGAGAGGCGTCCCTGCGTGTCGACGGCAAGCAGGTCGCGACGGTTCACCCGCCGATGGTCGTCTCGTGGCGCCTCGAGCCGGGGGCGCACGAGCTGGTCGCCGTCGCGGGCGGGGCCGAGAGCTCGGTGGTGCGGGTGAACGTGCGGGACGACGGTCTCTGAATTCTCACGGCGTCCGTCGGCAAAAGCCTCCCTCCTTCCTTCCGTGAGAATTCACCGGCGAGCGCGGCCGCTCCCCGGACCCCAGCCGAGCTCGATCGAATTCCTGGTGCGCGGCGTGTGGTCCGGCGTTAGACGTGGCGGATGCGTCTGGTGGCGTTCGGAGTGGGCTACGTCGGTCTCGTGACAGGGACCGGGCTGAGCGAGCTGGGGCACGACGTGCTGTGCGTCGACATCGACGCGGTGCGGGTGAAGGAGCTGACCGACGGCATTCTCCCCATCTACGAGCCGGGGCTGGCGGACCTCGTGCGCCGAAACGTGCGAAGCGGACGGCTCTCGTTCGCGGGGGATGTCACGCCGCCGTTCGACGAGGCGGAGGTCTACTTCATCGCGGTCGGTACGCCGCAAGGCGCCGATGGCACGCCCGATCTCCGCGCAGTGTTCGCCGCAGCCGACACCATCGCGAGGGTCGCGAAGCGCCCTGCGGTCGTGGCCATCAAGAGCACCGTTCCGGTCGGCACGTGCGCGCGCGTCGAGGAGCGCCTCCAGCACGCTGCGGTAAAGCTCGAGGTGGTCTCGAATCCCGAGTTCCTGAAAGAAGGGGCGGCCGTGCAGGACTTCTTCCGCCCCGACCGCATCGTCTTCGGCGCGAAGACCGAGGACGCGCGTCAGGTGCTCCGCGAGCTCTACGGCCCGCTGCAGCTCTCGGGGGAGCGGCTCGTCGTCACCGACCCCGAGTCGAGCGAGCTCATCAAGTATGCCGCCAACACGATGCTCGCGATGCGGGTCTCGTTCATGAACGAGCTCTCGCGCCTGTGCGACGCGACGGGGGCCGACATCCACGCCGTGCGCCAGGGTCTCGGCTCGGACACTCGCATCGGCAAGCGCTTCCTCTTCGCGGGGCCGGGCTACGGGGGGTCCTGCTTCCCGAAGGACGTGCTCGCGCTCGCAGCGCTCGGCAAGCAGCACGGTGTCCCCATGAGGCTCGCCGAGGCGACCCACCTCGCGAACGAGGAGCAGGGGGCGTTCGTCGCGCGCATCCTCGAGGAGGCGTGCGGCCCGCTCGACGGGCAGACGATCGCGCTCTGGGGCCTCGCCTTCAAGCCCGAGACGGACGACGTGCGCGAGTCGCCGGCCATCAAGCTCGCCAGTCTGCTGCTGCAGAAGGGGGCGAGCGTCGCGTGCCACGACCCCGAGGCGTCGAACACCTTCGCGCGCGCGATGGCGAGCGCTCCCGCGGGACGCGTGAAGATCGTGGCGCGCGAGTACGACGCGCTGGACGGCGCGCTGGCGCTCGTGGTGCTCACCGAGTGGCGTAGCTACCGCGCGCCGAACTTCGCCGAGATGAAGAAGCGTCTCGGTGCGCCGGGTGCGGAGTCGGCGCTCGTCCTCGACGCGCGGAACATCTGGCGCCCGGCGGACGTCGCGAAGGCGGGGCTCCGTTATCGTGGCATCGGAGTGAAGCCCGCCGGCGCCGGGCGGTAGTCGGGAAATGGGCAGATACGTCGTCACGGGAGGCGTCGGTTTCATCGGCTACCACACGACGCGCGCCCTGCTCGCGGCGGGGCACAGCGTCGTCGTCGTCGATGACCTCAGCGACGCGCCGTACCCGAAGGCCGAGAAGGAACGGAACCTGCGCGATCTGCGCGACGCCTACGGGGCCGTCGAGCTCGTGCAAGCGTGCGTCACCGACCGCGCCGCGCTCGCCGCGGCCTTCGCGGGCGCCGACCGCCTGATCCATCTGGCGGGGCTCGCGGGGGTTCGCCCATCGTTCCGCGACCCCGCGCGGTACGTGCGGGTGAACGTCGAGGGGACGGCGACGGTCCTCGAGCTCGCGATCGAGCACGGCGTGAGCCGCGTCGTGTTCGCGTCGAGCTCCTCGGTGTACGGGAACTCGACGCCCTTGCCAGCCCACGAGGACGCCCCCGCGATAGTGCCGGAGTCGCCGTACGCAGCCTCGAAGCGGAGCGCGGAGCTCGTCGCGAGGGCGATCCTGCTGCGGGCGCCGACCGTGTCGTGCGCTGCGCTGCGCTTCTTCACCGTGTACGGCCCGCGGCAGCGCCCCGAGATGGCCATCACGCTCTTCACGCGCGCGGTGCTCGCCGGCCAGCCCATCACCGTCTTCGGCGACGGGACGATGCGGCGCGACTTCACTCACGTGACCGACATCGTCCGCGGGATCCTCGCGGCGCTCGAGGGGTGCCCGGCGGGATTCAGACCCTACAACCTCGGGTCGAGCCAGCCGGTCGACCTGAAGGAGCTCGTACACGCCATCGGAGACGCGTCGGGAGCGGAGCCTGTCGTGGAGACGGCCGCCGTGCCGCTGGGCGATGTCGAGGCGACCTACGCGGACGTGACGAGGGCGAGGGTGGAGCTTGGCTGGGAGCCGACCACGAGCCTCCGCGACGGGCTGCGCACCGTCGTGGACTGGGTGAAGCAGGACGCGTAACCGTCGTCAGACGCTCGCCAGCGGGCGCTCCTCGTCCCAGTCGAGGCATCGGAGCTGCCACGGCTCCTCTTCGCGATAACGCCATCCGGTCTCGGGGCAACGTCGGATGCCCATCTCGTCCGGCTCGCCGAGCACGTGTCCGTGGCGGCTCACCCAGCCCGCGGGTCTCGCGGGGACGCCGAGCATGAGCGCGTAGTCGGCCACGGCGCCCCGGCTCACCACCGCTCCGGCTCCGACGAACGCGTACCGGCCGATCGTCGTCCCGCATACGAGCGTGGCGTTCGCTCCGATGGTCGCGCCGCGCCGCACGAGCGTCTTGACGTACTCGCCTCGGCGCACGATCTGCGAGCGTGGGTTGGCGACGTTCGTGAAGACGCACGACGGGCCGCAGAAGACGTCGTCCTCGAGCTCGACCCCCGAATAGATCGAGACGTTGTTCTGCACTTTCACGTTCGCCCCGAGCCTGACGCCGGGCGCGACGAAGACGTTCTGACCGAGCGTGCAGCCACGGCCCAGCGTGACGCCGGCGGACACGTGGCAGAAGTGCCAGATGCTCGTGCCCTCGCCGATGTCGACGGGTGCGTCGACGACCGCCGTGGGATGCACGAAATAGGGGAGCGTCACGCGGCGCCGCCCGCGAAGAAGGCGACCACGACGTCGACGACGCGCGCGATCATGTCCGCGGTGAGCTCGGGATAGAGAGGCAAGGCGAGCGTCTCGCGCGCCGCGCGCTCGGCCTCGGGGAAGTCGCCCGCTCGGTGGCCCCACGACGCGAACGCGGGCTGGAGGTGCATGGGCACCGGATAGTAGACGGCCGACGCGATGCCGTGGTCCGCGAGGAACGCGCGCAGCGGGTCGCGCCGCGACGTGCGCACGACGAGCTGGTTGTAGACGTGTCGCGCGTCGACGGGATCCTCGGAGAGCTCGAGCTGTCGCGGCGAAAGGGACGTCGCTGCGAACGCCGCGCGATACAGCGTGGCGTTCTGCCGGCGGGCCGCGGTCCATCCGTCGAGGCGCGGGAGCTTGGCGCGGAGGACGGCGGCCTGGAGCTCGTCGAGGCGGAAGTTTCCGCCGACGGTCTGGCAAGTGTACTTGGGCGCCTGACCGTGGTTGCGGAGCATGCGCACGGCGGACGCGAGGTCGTCGTCGTCGGTGAGCACCATGCCGCCGTCGCCCATCGCGCCGAGGTTCTTCGTGGGGAAGAAGCTGAGGGTCGCTGCGCGGGAGCCGCGGCCGACCGGGAGACCGTCGCGTGTCGCGCCGATGGCCTGCGCGGCGTCCTCGACGATCGGAATGCTGCGCGTCGACGCGATGCGCTGGATGCGCTCCATGTCGGCCATCTGGCCGAAGAGGTGCACGGGGAGGATGGCGCGCGTCTTCGGCGTGAGCGCGGCCTCGAGCCGAGAGGCGTCGAGGTTGAACGTCGCGGGCTCGATGTCGACGAAGACGGCGCGGGCGCCGAGTCGGGCGATCGACGTGACCGTGGAGACGAACGTGTACGGCGTGGTGACGACCTCGTCGCCCGGGCCGATGCCGAGGGCCATCAGCGTCGCGAGGATGGCGTCGGTGCCGGAGGAGACGGCGACGCCGTGTGCGAGGCCGGAGTAGCTCGCGATCTCTCGCTCGAGGGCGGCCCCTTCGGGGCCCAGGATGAAGTGCTGGGAGGCGAGGACGCGCTCGATGGCGGCGCGGATCTCGGGCTCGACTTCGCGGAACTGGGCGTGGAGGTCCAGCGGGGGGACCGCGGGGGGCGGCATGGGGGGAGGGTGGCACGGGTGGGGTGGGGATGACCACTGCGAGCCGTGAATGACGCTGCGCGTGTCCGCAACGGAGGTCATGGCTAACCCTGGGAAATCCAGCAGATTGACCTATACTCCCGCGCGACTGAGCAGCCAGGAGACGAAAGATGATCGGAATGCAAGCACTCAGGACCGGCGCCCGGCGCGCGGCGAACAAACTCGGATACGAGGTGTTTCGCGTGGTCGGAGGCGATGGGAACCCTGTCGACGACCTCGAGATCTACCGGCGCGTCTACAGCGAGGAATCCATAGCCAAGCGCCGTTTCTACAACGTCGGCGCCGGCCTGTTCCGCCACCCGGCCTGGACGAATGTCGACAACCCGAGCGATTGGTATCCGCACCAGGATGGCGGGCAGATCGCATTTGACCTCCTGTCGCTCGAGCGGATGCCGCTCGAGGATGGCGTAGGCGAGGCATTCTTCAGCAGTCACGTCGTCGAGCACATCACCAACGCGGCGGCGGAGAACCTCTTCCGTGAGGCTTACCGTGCCCTCAAGCCGGGTGGCTTCGTCCGCATTACGACCCCAAATATCGACCTCGAATACCGCGCGCTCCAGGCCAACGACGCCGACGTCTTCTACTGGCGCGAACGGAGCGAGGCGGAGTGCAAGCGCACAGGCATCCGTATGCCTCCCGGCGGTCCGTCGCTGAAGCAGATCTTCCTGCACCATATCGCCTCGACCGCATCCACGCTGCACGTCGAGACCGCGTGCGAGAAGATTGACGACGCCGAGTTCGATCGTGTGTTCGCGTCGATGCCTCGCGATGAAGCGCTCGACTACTGCACCTCTAAGTGCACCGTCGCACTTCAGCGCAAGTATCCGGGCAACCACGTCAACTGGTGGAGTGAGGCGAAGATGCGCGGGATGCTCGAGCGGGCAGGATTCTCTCAGATCTACCGCTCGGCGTACGGACAGAGCTTCTCGCCGGCGATGAGGAACGTCCGCTACTTCGACGCGACACATCCGAAGATCTCGCTCTACATGGAAGCGATCAAGTGAACGCGCCTTCCTGGTCGTGACCAGGAAGGCCGTGAGCGGAGAATGTCTCTACGGCAGACCGATCGCGTGTAGCGCCGCGCAGACACGATGCTCGTCGCTCGTCGGCGAGTTGGGCAAGCTCAGACCCGTCCGTGCGATCTCGTCGGCCTGGGGACACGCGCCGCCAAGCTTGGAATACATCGGGAGCCGGTGGATGGGCTCGAACACGGGGCGGGCCTCGATTCCCGCGGCGTCGAGATGCTTGAGCACCTCATCTCGACTGAGCGGCGCGCTTGGGCCGACCGTCGCGCTGAAGAGCCAACCGTTGACGTCCGCGGTCGAAGGGCGTGCCTGCGGGGTGAGCCACGCAAGGTCACCTAGCGTGCCGAGATACACATCCTGGATCGCGCGTCGTCGCTTGCGAAGGTCGGGAAGGTCCTCGAGCTGGGAAACCCCCAGCGCCGCATGCAAGTTGCTCAGGCGGTAGTTGTAGCCGATCTCGTCGTGAAGATAGTAGCGGGCGTCGGTGCGAGCCTGCGTCGAGAGGTGTCGCGCGTGTCGCGCGATCTGCTCGTCTCCCGTCAGGAGCATCCCGCCCGCGCCCGTCGTGATGATCTTGTTGCCATTGAAGGAGAGCGCTGCGTTCCGGCCGAAGCGACCCGTGTGGCGTCCCGCGTACCAGCTCCCGAGACTCTCTGCCGCGTCCTCCACGAGCGTTAACCCCTCCGCGTCGCACAGCTCGAGGAGGCCCTCGATCTCGACCGGGACGCCATAGAGATGGGTAGCCACGACGTGCGTCGGCGAGAGCCCATCGGCGCGCGCCCTCGCGAGGGCGTCGCGGACGGTGTCGCGGCTGATGTTCCAAGTGGCCGGTTCGCAGTCGACAAAGCAGCACCGCGCGCCGAGGTAGGCCACTGCGTTTGCCGTGGCGATGAAGCTCAGAGTAGGGACGAGAACGACGCTGGCAGGGCCGATGCCAGCGGTGAGGTAAGCGAGGTGGAGAGCAGCCGTCCCTGACGCGGTCGCCACGGCGAAGGGCGAACCCGTGTACTGACGGACTTCATCCTCGAATCGCTTCACGAACGGGCCGGCTGTCGAGACCCACCCAGTGTCGAGGCACTCTTGCAGATAACGAGAGGCGCTCGCGCTCACTGTCGGAATCGACAGCGGGACGGTCTTGGAGGTCGGCTCAGACATGGTAACCCTTCACTCCGTACAGCTCGGGATGTGTCGACACGTCTTCGATGAGCGCGAGCACACCGGTTGCGAGAGTGACCTTCGGCTCCCAGCCCGCACGTTCGCGCGCGCGGGAGTTGTCCGCGAGGAGAAGCTGGACCTCGCTCTTCTCCGGCCTCTGACGCTGCGCGTCTGCGGAGACTTCAAGCGTCCGCCCGAGCGCTGTGCCAACCGCCTCGACCATCTGACGGACGCTGAAACCCACCCCCGTGCCGAGGTTGGTCACCGTGCCGACACAGGCGTCGGACGCGCCGCACTGGAGGAAGCCGGCGACCGTGTCGCTGACGAACGTGAGGTCCCGGACGGGGTCGAGGCTGCCCAGCGCGACCTTCCCGGTTGCGAGGGCCTGCGTCACGATGGTTGGAAGTACGGCGCGAGTGCTCTGTCGCGGTCCGTAGGTGTTGAATGGCCGGACGGTCGCGACGGGGAGCTCGAAGCTGCGCCAGTACGCCTCGGCCATCGCATCCGCCGCGATCTTCGAGGCACTGTAAGGGCTCTGCCCCTGCAGCGGGTGCTGCTCGGTGATCGGCGTGAACTGCGCGGTGCCGTACACCTCGCTCGTCGACGTCTGAACGACACGAGGCGTCTTGCAGGCGCGCGCTGCCTCGAGGACGTTGAGCGTCCCCTGCGCGTTCACCTCGAGGTAGCTCTGCGGAGCCTGGTAGCTGAACGGGATCGCGATGAGCGCAGCGAGGTGGAAGACCGCGTCCTGCCCTTCGACCAGCGTTCGCACCTGAAACGGATCACGGATGTCGCCGGCGACCACCGTGAGCTCTCGCAGAACGGGCTCGGGAACACGGGAGAGCATGCCGCGGTCGCCACGGCCGTTGTAGTGCGTCAACGCCGTGACACGCGCGCCGAGCTTCACGAGCGCCTCGGTCAGATGGCTCCCGATGAAGCCCCCCGCACCGGTGACGAGCACGCGCTTCCCTCGCCATGCCGCCTCGATGCTGGAGCTCATTCGCGGCCGGCCGAGGGGTCCTGGAAAGACTGCATGATTGCCCTCTGGTAATCGTGGAGCTGACCGATGTCGAGCCAGCTCTCCCGGATCGGAAAGCTCGCGACGATATCGCCGCGCGTCAGCAGCTTCTGCACCAGCGAGGGCATGTCGAGCGGCTCCGCTCGGGGGATCAGGTCGAGGCACATCGGGTCGAGCACGTAGATGCCGGCGTTGACGAACCAAGTGTGGCGCGGCTTCTCGGCGATCGACCGCACGCGAGACCCTTCGGCTTCCACGACCCCGTACGGGATCTGGATCTCGTAGGTCGTGACACACATCGTGAGCGCGGCCCGCTCCTCGCGGTGGAACTCGAGTAGCGACGAGAAGCTGAGCTCCGTGAGAAGGTCCGCGTTCATCACGACGATCGGGGCGTCGGGCCGCTCGGGGAGGAGCGAGAGCGAGCCCGCAGTACCCAGGCGCGAGGTCTCGCGCAGATAGTCGACCTGCAGGCCGAACGCGCTCCCGTCCTGGACGTATCCCTCGATCTTGTCGGCCATGAAGTTGACGCTGACGAAGACGCGCTCGAAGCCGTGCGTGCGAAGCTGCCTCAGCATCCGTTCGAGAATTGGCTGGTTCCCGACCATCAGAAGCGGCTTTGGCACCGTCGCGGTGTACGGCCGGAGCCGCTCGCCGAGGCCGCCGGCCATGACGACGGCCCAGTTCGGGCGTGTGGCGGGTTTCACGAGCTCGTCGAGCACCCGAATTCCGACGACCCGCCCTGCGGCGTCGACGAGAGGCATCTGGCGAAGATGTTGTGCGAGGATGCGGTCGAGGATTCGGCCCTCGGGTTCATCCGCGCGTGCGACCTTCGGGGACGTATTCATCACGCCCTGGATGGCGTCGCCGAGCCCCGCGTTGCGCAGGAGGGCTCGTCGCGCGTCGCCGTCGGAGACCGTGCCCAGCAGTTTTCGCTCCGAGTTGACTACCAACGCCAGCGAGATGGCGCCCTGGTCGATGACCTTCAAGGTGTCCCGCAACGTGGTCTCCGGCGAAACGCAGAGCGCGATGAGCCGGGCTTCGTCGTTTCGGGAAACGGGCATGGTCGTCAGTTGGTTGATTGAGGAGCGGGCCATATTCACACAGGGCGAGCGGGAAGCGCCAGGCGTCTCTCACCTCGGCGCTGTGCAAAGAGGCCGAGGTGTTAGCCTTGCTCCGACCGCCGCGAGACCGCTCCTCCTCTCTTGCAGCCCGTCGTCGAGGGGCACACCATCATCACCATGCGCGCACTGGCACTCATCACCGCCCGCGGCGGAAGCAAGGGGCTTCTGGGGAAGAACCTCAGGCCCGTTGGCGGTGTCACGCTCGTGGGTCGGGCCGTGACGACTGTGACTACGGCGAGCAAGTCGTGGCCCGACGGGCTTGACGTATTCCTGAGCACCGATTCTACCGAGATCGCTGCTGCTGTCCCTCCCGAGTGCCGCCCACATCGGCTGAGGCCCGCCTCCCTCGCGAGCGACACGGCAACGTCGATGGAGGTCGTGCTCTACGAGCTGCGCATGGCACGCCAGGAGGGGAATGACTACAGCGCGGTGCTCCTCCTGCAACCGACGTCGCCGCTCGTCAGTGCGGAGGATCTTCTCGCGCTGCTCAGGATCCTGTCCTCGAAGGAGGCTGAGTCCGCGCTGCTGGTGACCGAGAACGAACACCCCGTCGAGTGGCTCTACCGTCTCGACGAGGCGAACCGCGTCGTGCCGCTCTTTCCGGAGGCAGCGCCCACGCGACGCCAGGACACCATTCGGACGTATCGGCCACTGGGTGTCGAGGCGGCTACCAGCGCGTTCATCGACCGGACCGGGGCGCTCTCGGTGTCGCACGAGAGCCGCGCGGTTCCGATTCCGGCCGAACGTGCAGTGGATATCGACAGTGCACTCGATCTCGCGTTCTGCGAGCTTCTGCTTCGAGGTGCGGAGCCGTCGGTCTGATACGGCGGCGCCGCTATCGTGCTGCCGTCATCGCGTGGACCACCCAGAGCTCGCCCCAGTGGTGCATCCCGTCCATGCTCCACCGTACCTGTTCGATGTTCACCTCGGCGAAGTCGCCATAGAGCGTGTCGATCTGAGCGCGGTCCATGAAGAGTGCGAAGCCCTTTCCAGCGAGGGGCCCCTCCGTGATCCTGGTGAATCCTCCGGGCTCGATCTCGGTACCCAACCCGTAGCCCCACATTGAACGCGTGAAGTTGAACGAGAAGAAGCTACCGCCCGGCTTGAGCACCCGCCGGACCTCCGCAACCGCACGTCGACAATCCTCGAAATGGTTGCAGTAGAGGGATGCGTTGTCGATGACGCCATCAAACGTCGCGTTCGCCCATGGGAGAGCGACGTAGTCGCCGGCCCGAAGGTCGGCCTCGAGCTTTTCGGCAGTGAGTCGCTCTCGTGCGAGACGGATGGCGGTCTCGGAGCCGTCGATGCCGCTCACGCGAAAACGCTCTCGTGCGAGGTACCACGTACATGCGCCTGGCCCACAGCCGAGGTCGAGGAAGTGCACCGAGCGGCGGTCGCGAGAGTAGAAGTTCCGCGCGACGAGACGAATGAGATACTCGGGTGGGTACTGTCCCCACGACTGCGCCCGAAAAACGTCCTCCCACATCGGATCCCAGCTGGCCGTCATCGTCCCCTCCGTAGTTTAGGCAGGCTGACGATAACCCAGGAACCAGGACGGCGGCCGTCCTTGTTGGCGTGACCAGCGCTCGATCTCATCCTCATATCGAGCGGGCGACAGGATCCTCCGTGCGGTACGGAACGAGTGTTGAGCGGTCCCGATGCGCTCCTTGAAACGCAGCAGTGAATCGTCCGGTGCCGGGCTCCGTCCGCCGCCGAGATGGAGTGCGTGTAGACCACGCGCTTCCGCTGCCTCGGCAACCGCCTGGAGGATGAGGTTGGTGCCACAGTTGTCTGCGTCCGCCGCGCGTGCGGAGAGGTGGTAGTGCCCCCAGCGTGGGCCCCACATGGCGAGCGCCATGCCTTCGGTCTCACCGCTCGAGCGCTCCGCGGAGAAGAGCTCCAGGTGTGAGCCGAGGCCAGTCGCGAGCGAACGGAAGTAGGGAGCGCCGAACTGGTACGACTCGGCGGCACCCAGCCGGAGCATCGTTTCCCCGTAGAGACCTGCGAACGCCTCGAGCCGTCTGTCGTCCAGGACCTCGCGACGGACGACGAGCCCCGCCCGCCGGGCGCGCGCGACCATGTTTCGGTGGTTGCCTGTCCGGGGGGAAGCGAACGCGGCAGTCGCGCCCTGGCGGAGGTCGACGCTGAGAGTCTTGCGATCCTCCACGGTGGTCCAGCCTTCCCCGAGCCAGGCGCGCTGGTCGAGCAGGGGATGGAGCCGGAAAAACGCAGCGACCGCGCCCGCCTTCGACCACGCGAGCTCGATCGCTGCCCACGCACGCGCGACAAAGTCAGGCGGCCCCTGGAGCAGCGGCCCCCCATAGCCGTAGGCTCCCTGTACGTCGAAGCCGTCCTCCCGCCCCGGAAGAGCGCATTCCAGGTATGGCACGACGAGTGACGCTTCGCCTTCGCGTACGATTGCGCAACGGCCCAGGCCGTCGCCGTTCTCCTCGTACGCATGGACGTACCCGGCGCTGAAGTAGACGTCTGCCAGGGGCCCAAAGCGCTCGACTTCAGCGGCCCACTCCGCACGATCCGCCCAGGAGAGCAGGCGTAGCTCGAGGTCCATGCTCAGTCGACGTCACTCGGCTGCAAGAGCACGCACTCGGGCATCGAGCGTCGCATGCGCTTGCCGACGAGCGAATAGAGTGTCTCCGGGGGCATGCCGTTCCCGGGTCGAAGGAGGCACAAGTCCGCGCGCGTGAGGTGAGCACCCTCGGCGACGGCGCGCGCCAGGCCGACGCTCTTGCGAACGAGCACGCGATTCTCCGCCTCGCACGGCATGCAGCGCTTCATGCCGTCCCCGAGCGCAGCCTCGACCTCGCGAATCTCTCGCACGAGCCTCGCGAAGCCGTCCGGATCGAGCGACGCCGGGTGGTCAGGCCCTTCCATCGTGGTGTCGAGCGTCAAGTGCTTCTCGATGATTGTGGCGCCCAGCGCGACAGCCGCCGTCGACACCGCCGTGCCGAGCGTGTGGTCCGAGAGGCCGACCGGGACGCCGAACCTCGTCGCCAGTGCATGGATCGCTCGAAGGTTCATCTCGCGGGGCGGCGCCGGGTACTGGCTGACGCAATGGAGCAGTGACACCGGCACAGGCGATGCGCCTGCGAACGATCGGAGCGCGGTCTCGATCTCCTCGGTCGTACCCATCCCCGTGGAAAGGATAACCGGGAGCCCGAGCTTGGCGACATCGTCGAGGAAAGGGATCGAGACCAGGTCCGGGGAGCCGATCTTGAAGACCTTCACGCCGAGGCGATGCAGGAGCTGCGCGCTGTCGATCTCGTCCGGCGTCGAGATGAACACGATATTCCTCTCCTTCGCGTGGGCGAAGAGCTCTTGATGCGCTGCCTCGTCGAGCTCGAGGCGCTGCAGCATCTCGAACTGGCTCTCCTTCCGACCGCCGCTGTTCTCGACCTGGTAGGGCACGTCGGGCGCGTCGCGAGTCGCGAGCAGTGCGGTGATGAACGTCTGGAACTTCACGGCGTCGGCTCCGACGTCGGCCGCCACGTCGACCAGCCTGTGCGCGAGGTCGAGCCGACCGTTGTGGTTGACGCCGGCCTCGGCGATCACGAAGCACGGGTGCCCCGCGCCGATGCTTCGGTCGCCGACCGAGAAGCTCGACTGGGAGAGGGAAGATGTCGCCATGGTATTTGCGTGCAACGTACTGGAGTCGGTTCGCATTTCAAGCCTCCGTCCTGTCACTGGATGCGTCGAGATCTCGTAGCGCTTCGGCGATCCTCTCCATGTCGCTCCCGTCGTAACGCTGGTCGATGATCAGGGAGAGCTCGCTGTCATAGAGGCGTCGCGCCGGAGCGAGCGCGTCGTCGTGGCCGTGCGGCCTCGGCCAGTGAGCGGGGCAGAACATGCCCCGAGCGGCGAGGCCGCGACGCACTCGGTCACGATCCTGCACGCGGACAGGCAGGAAGAGCGGGACCCGGCGTCCGTCCAGCGGCACGATGGATTCTAGACCGAGCGGCGCGATCGCTGCTTCCAGCGTCCGGAAGTTCTCTCGACGCTGCTTCGCGATATCATCGAGGTCGAGTGAGGCGAGCAGCGAGGCGCTCATCCAGCTCATCGCTCCGGAGTACGAGGCGGCGAGGTCGAGCATCTGCTCTCCGTCCGCGAGCAGTCGCAGGAACGCGCCGTCCGGCGCTCGCGCGTGCTTCGCGAACGCACCTGCGAGCTTGGCAAACGAGAACGGTGCGGGTGACGCGTCAAGCGGCACCGGAAGGCGTGGCGTCACGGGCGCTCCGTCGACCACCGGGAGCGCCTTCCGGAGGCTGGTGAACGCGTAATGTGCGCCGGTCGGGTCGCGCCGCTCGAAGGGGGAATGGACGTCATCCTGGATGACGATGGTTTCAGGGCCAGCGTCCTTCGCGAAAGCGATGTCGTCGGCGGAATCGACGAGCCCGAAATACGAGATGAACATCACGGCCGCTGGCCCGCTCGCGAGCACTCTCGAGAGGTCGGCGCGATCGGCGCGGAGGTCGCGCGTCACGTCGTAGAAGCACGGGATGAAGCCGGCGGCAGTCACCGCGTGGACCACGCTCTCGCAGAGGTAGCGGGGGAGTGCTACGTGAGCGCCGGCCCGCCCCGCCAGGGCGTGACGGAGGATCTGAAAGAGCGCGGCGCGGCCGGACGCGGGCTGCGGAGGCATCGTCGGGGAGCCCACCCTCAGCGAGGCCGACGAGATCTCGAACTCACCGCCGATCGGGCGCATGGAATGGCTTTCTGAGGAGCCCGTCGAGCGGCACGCGTGCGAGGATCTCCACGATGCGGCGCGCGGTGTTGCCGTCCCCGTAAGGGCTCTCGCAGGCGGCGATGGACGCTCGGAAGTCCGGCGTCGCCAGGCGCGTGAACGCTGCGCGGAGCGCGTCGCTCGTCCCGTCGACCGTGATGACGTTGCGCGGCATCTGACGCCCTCGCTGCCGGGCGCCGATGTTCACGACGGGGAGCTGCACCGCTGGCGCCTCCACGATTCCCGCCGAGGAGTTGCCCACCATCGCCCACGCCTCCCTCAGGAACGACACGAAGCGATCGTGGCCGAGGCTCTTCACCATCTTGAAGCGCGCGGGGTCGAGCGCAGCTCGCTTCTCGAGAACGGCCGTGATCGCCAGACCTCCCGAGTCTGCGTTCGGTGCGGTCATGACCGTCTGTACGTCGGAGAGCTCGGCGAGCACGTCGAGGGCGGCGTCCGCGCGGGCGGCGTCGACTCCTGCGCCCGCGCCGAGGGTCTCGGGGTGCAGCGTGAACATCACCCAGCGAGTCCCGGGGTCGAGGCCGAGCGTGGCCGCGAGGGCATCGCGCGCGATGGGGGGGGTCCGCAGGAAGTTATCGAGCCCAGGCTCACCCACCGAGAAGACGCGCGACGGCTCTTCACCCATCTGGATGATGCGAGCTGCAGACTCCTCCGTCCCGGGGAAGTGGAGGTGGGCGAGCTTGGTGACGGCATGCCGAATCTGGTTGTCGACGGCGCCGAGCGTGAGATCCCCGCCGGAGATGTGGACGATCGGCACGTTGAGCATCGTCGCGGCGCTGCAGATCGCGAGGAGCTCGTAACGATCGCCCAGGACGACGAGCAGGTCGGGACGGAGGCGGGCAAGCGCTTCGCCCACGCCGATCATGCAGAGCGCCATAGACTTCGTGAGAGCGAGCTCGGTGTCGGAGCCGAGGAGCATCTCGACGCTGGCGTCGATGAAGAACCCGTCTCGCTCGATGTCTTTGTACGTCAATCCGTGCTGGTTGGAGAGATGCGCGCCCGTCACGAGGCACTGCAGCGTGAGCGCGGCGGACTCGCGGATGTCGTGCATCAGCCAGCGGAGCAGACCGTACTCCGCCCGCGTTGCGGTCACGACGCAGATGGTCCGCTTCATTTGGCGGCACCCTCGAGCGGCAAGGTGGAACCGACCGTCGGAAGGTCGGCCGCGAGCGCAGCAGCGCGCCGAAAACAGGCCCCCGCGGCGATCCACATGGCGACCGATCGATAGGTCATCGAGATCGCGCGCGCTGCGATGGCTCCGGCCACCCCCGCATAACGGATGAAGACGATATTGAGCGCGACGTTCAACGCCGCGGCCGAGAAGGTGATGCGCGGAATGATCTTCGTCTCCGATGCGAAGTACACGACATTGAGGTTCGGATAGTACAGCGACTCGACGAGGACGACCGCGCAGAGAAACGGCGACAGCCACAGAGCTTCGTGAAACTTCGGCGCGATCAGGTGCTTCGCGATCGGGATGGCGGCAACGACGAGGATCGCGCCCAGCGTCGCGACCATGACGTACCGCCGTCGAATCGCCTGGATGGACCGCTCGACCGCGCCGAGCCCACCCTGGCTGACGAGCTCTCCCATCCGCGGGGCCGCACCGTCGTTGTAGGCACCGACGAGGAGCTGAGCGGGAGACGTCACCTGCACCGCGAGCGCGTACGGCCCGAGCTGAGCGTCGAGCCCGGTGGCCTTCAGCGTCCACCGATCCGCGATGTTCTGCAGCTGGTTGGCGAGGAGGTGCGGCACCAGCGGCAGCGAGAAATGCAACGCGCGCCTCAGCACGGCGGGGGACCACTTCCCCGGCAAGCCGAGGATGAACAGAGTACCGACGACGCCAAGGACGCCGTACGCCGCAAACCAAGCCTCGAAGGCGCCGCGGAGGCCGCGAGAGAGGACGTTCACGAATGTCAGGCCCGCAGTGACGACGCAGGCAAACTCGACCAGCTGGAAGGCCGCGGCCCACAGCGGGCGCTGGGTCGTCCGCATGTAAGAGCCAGGGATCAGCGCGATGCACGCGCCCGCGCACGCGATCACGATGCACGTGAGCTCCCACCGACCGCCGAGCGGAGTGCCTGACCTCGGGCACGCGGCGAGGACGAGAAGCTCGAACAGCGCCGCGCTCGCCAGGGCGAGCAGGAGGTGCCACCGTGCCACCGTTCCGGCCCGCGCCTTGGCTTCCTCGAGGTCGGGTGTTTCGAAGAAAAACCGGCTGAGCGCGCTATGTATGCCGAGCGTCATCACGCCGGGTAGCGTCCCGAGGACCGTCTGGCCCAGCGTATAGTCGCCGTACTCCACCGGCGTGAGACGGCGTGTGTAGAGGGGGATGAGGAAGAACGAGGCGCCCCGGGCGAGGAGGACCGCCCCGAAGTAGATGAACGCGGGGTTGGTGAGCAGGCCACGAAGTCTTCGAAACACTTATGTTCTTTGCGTCCGTAGGCCTGACGCGGCAGGCGATAGCGCGTGCGCGAAACGGCCGGGAAGCTATGCCCCTCCGATGCACTGCGCAACGTCAGCGTTCAGCCCGGTGGCGTCGAACGTTCCGCGCACGATCGAAACGTTCGGCCCGCCATCGAATGGAACCGTTGCGACGCGCAACGTAGAAGGGTACGATGAATGTTGAAATGATGAATGACACCGTTGGGTTACGACAGTCTGGTGGCGCCGTCGACTACCGCGCTCGGATGCACACGGATGGCTATGTCGTCATTCCTGGCGCGCTCAGCCCCCTCGAGATCGGTCATCTCCGTGGCGCCGTCCGCAAGTACCTCGATGAGAGCTCCGAGTGTCGTTACCTCTACGACGGGAAGGCGAAAGCGGAGTGTTTCTGCTTCGACGGCGATGACGTCTACCTGCCGCTCCTCGCGAACGCACGGATCGCCGATGCGCTGCGCGCCATCGTCGGGGGTGACGTGGTCTTCGCGAACGAGATTGGGTTGGGCGCCGACGGCGCGAGCGGCTGGCACAAGGACACGCACGGCCAGGCCGACCTCTTCGACCGCGCGCGTCACGCCGACTTCGGCGTCTACAAGGTGCTCGTCTACCCGCAGGACCAGCTCGGCCGGGACGACGACGATTTCGCTCTCCGCGTGAAGCGAGGCTCGCACTGGCTGTCGTCATGCCAGGCGGGTGAGGAGGACCGCATCTTCGTGCGAGCGGGCGACGCCATCGTCATCGACGTGCGAACGTCGCACCGCGGCGTCCACCAGCTCGGCGAGACGTGGGACATCGCGCGCCGCGCCGCATACTACCCCGTGAGACATCTCGCGCCTGCAGCCTCGTATCGCGTCCGGCAGGCCTACCGGCACTTCCTCGGTCGTACGTCCAGGCAGCTGGTTACGCTCCTGTACGGGCGCCCGAACTCGTTCACGACGACCTACGTCGCTGAAGGGCAGCGTGACAAGCGCGAACGCTGGGCCTCGCGGGCGGATGTCCGCCTGCCCGACACGTGGCGGCGCGCCCTCGAGTCTGTTTCGATCAAGACGCTGTAGAGGTCGCTCTTCGAGCCTCGATCTCGTCGACCGCCGCTCGGACGGTGCGAGGCTCGCACGTGGCACCGAAGAGATGACGGAGCGCTCGGCGCTCTGGCTCGAGCTCCTGATCGCCCGCGAGCTCCAGCCGGGCGAGGCAGGTCTTCAGCACGGCGACACCATCGCTCGCCCAGTAGAAGACGCGTGCAGGGTCGAGGCAGTCGGTCGCCGCCGTTCCCCACAGGTCGGGCTGCGCCTGTAGAAACACCGGAACATCGGCGAACAGTGCCTCGAACATCGCGCTCGAGTGGACGGTGATCACGGCGTCGGCCCACTCCAGGTCGCGCTCGAGCGGAGCCCCGACCGAGAGCTCCATCTTCGCGTGCTCGCGGTGGGCTTTGGCGACCGCCTCGGGGTTGTCTGCGGGGTGGGGCCGCCAGCGAAAGGTGACACCGCTCGGCGTGAACGCGTCGACGATGCTCAGGAGCTCGTGCTGGGCCGCGAGGAGCGGGAACCGTCCACCGACCTGCGAATCGCGGTGGAGGTATGAGCTCATGATGAGCACGCGCCGCCCTGCTCGCGGCCGGGTGCGCGGGGCAATTGTCGGCCTCGGCATCCCTGCGGCGATGCAGGCCTGACCGGTCGGGCGGACGGCCTCGCGATCCGAGTTCGTCCACACGAACTGGTACGTCGATATGCTCTCTGTGCTCCCGGCCCAGCCGTCTCCCTTCGTTCCGTGAACGAAATCGACGGTCGTCGCTCCGCAGCTCTGGAGGACGAGGTCCGCCATCGCCGTCTCGGCCAGGCTGCTCGTGGCCATGACCACCGTCGCCCCGTTCAGCGAAAAACGTTTGGTGACCGATCGTGTTGCGAGCTCGGTCGAGGTTGCCCGCGCGGCGGCGACCGTCACTAGCTTCGCGACCTGCGAGACCTTACCAGCAAGGGAGACGCAATGCCCCCCGACCCAGACCTCACGCGGCCCTCGCGCGACGCGCCATGTTGCGCGCGCGGCGCGCGTGCTGGCCGCGACGAGTGTTCGCCCGAGGCCAAGCGGCGAGTCGGGGCAGATGACCTGGCCCATCGGCGATCGGAGAACGGCATCTCGTCCGGGACCGAGCCCCGCGAAAAGCGTGGTGCCCTCGAGCTTCCGAAGGTTGTGCTCGCTGCGCATGCCCGGCGCGAGGTCGCCGAAGAAGAGCGTCCCGAAGCCCCCACCACGTTCGTCCTCCGGGAGGACGAACGACTGAATGACGTGCCGATTCATGCGCCACCACGTCGGCAGCAGCATCACCCATGTCTTCGGGTCAGCGAACGTCTCGTGTTGACGGCGGATGAACGCGCGCGACGACGACGAGCGTGCGTAATGGCGCACGATTTCGGCCATTGCGCCCACGGCGAACACCGCCGCGTGCACGGTCATGGACAGTCCGAACAGACCGGCTCCAGCAGCTGCGCTTGTGGGCGACGGACCTAAGCAGCGACCCCCGGTCGGCTTCAGCAGCGCGTCCAGCATGGGGCGCCCAACCCAGTCCTCGACGCAGTGGACATTGCAGCCGATGAGCCCCTCCGCGAGCCCCTCGACGAACGGATGGGCGGTGAGCACCTCGTCGAACAGCCGGACACAGGCTTCGCCGTAGAACGCGCGCGAGCCATGATCGATGCCCCCGAAGTTGCCGAACACGTGCTGCAGCCACTCGTTGACATCGGCGGCGAGCGCCCGTGTGCTCGCGATGCGCGACCGAGCACGATAGGCGCCGATGTCCGTCGTGATGAGCCCTGCAAGGGTCGTTGCCCATGGAGGCCACGCGTGAGCGAGGGCGGCGCATGTCCCCACGACGCGTACGGAGCCCGCGCCGCCGTCGAGGAGCGACCGTGCGAGCTCGAACGCGCGTTCGATCGGCCGGTCCGGCGGCATCAGCACGACCGTCTTCGGAGGCGGCGATGCGACGCTCGGCGCGCACGGAGCGCGCGAGAATCGAGCCTCTCGCTCCGCCCGCGTGCCGTATTCGAGAACGCTGTCCATCCGAACCGGCGACCTTCGCGGACTCTGCGCGGCGCACTCGTCCGTGTCAAGTCGACGGCAGCAGCTCGAGCTGACGCGTCGTCGGCTGCGGATCATCGCGATGAACGCGGTGGCTGAAGCCTCCGGTACGGACCACGCCGAGACGGCGGCGCACAGAGAGTCGAGGTCCGTGTGACATACACACCCCCCGACGGAGTCTGCAGGCTGTAAGACACCAACTGTCGATTTGCGATCCCGCTCGGCGGCGATCGCCATGATGCTGGAGATGAAACCTCTCGCGCCCTGGTTGCCTCTGCTGAGCTTCCCGCGTGTACCCGCGGCAGTGGTGGGCATGGCGTTTGTGAGTATCGCAGCCGCGTGGCGGGGCGAACGAGACGCTCGCGAGTGACGCTGGCCACGACGCGTTCGTGACGCCAAGCAGTGGCGTGATCGGGCCCGCGGGCGGAGTGGTCACACTCGGCGCGGCGTCGCTCACTGTGCCGCCAGGAGCGCTGACGAGCTCGGTGCGGATCACCATCACCGTGCGGACGGACTCTCCGCCGGCGGAGTACATGACGTACTCGCCATTCTACGAGTTTCAGCCCTCCGGGCTGACGTTCGCGATTCCCGCGACGGTGGTGCTTCCACGGACGGGAGCGCCCGTGTCCGAAGGCGTGTACTGGACGAATGCGACCGGAACCGGGTACGTACGGCTCATGTCGGCGGTGGCCGCTCACTCGGTGAGCGCACACGTGACGCACTTCAGCTCGGGGTTCGTGGGAGCGCTCGCGGAGGGAGACGGGTCGGCGGAGGGCGCGGTCTCAGGGGATGGAGGGGCTCCCGACACAACTCCCGACGGACGGACCGAATCCGGACCGGACGGGAGTGGGGACGCGGGGCACGAGGCAAGCGGCGGGGACGCGGGGCACGAGGCAAGCGGCGGGGACGCTCGGCACGAGACCGGCACGGGCGACGCGGCGCACGACAGCACGACGGACGGGGCATCGGGTGCGCACGACGCCGGTTCGGATGCGGGCGCCCACTCGTTCGCGACGACGTTCAGCTACACGACCGCGAACGCCATGCAGGCGTTCGTCGTCCCGCCGGGCGTCTCCTTGGTGACGGTGACGGCTCTGGCGGCGAGCGGCGGGTGCGGGGGCATCGGCATGGGAATCGGCGGGGGGCTCGGTGGCTCCACGACCGCAACGGTGCCTGTCACGCCTGGCGAGACCCTGACGGTCGTCGTCGCTGGGTGCGGCGGGGGAGGCCAGGGGGGAAGCGGCTACACGGGGGTCGACCAGCCCACGAGCGATGATGGCGCGAGCGGGGGAGGCGCGTCCGACGTTCGTCAAGG